>Ga0209367_1002934_pt1 | contig 22881 bp, 8 predicted proteins | sample WorMetLIZISLAND2_FD_187412 | JGI IMG/M metagenome (GOLD analysis project Ga0209367, IMG submission 187412) | Marine gutless worms symbiont microbial communities from Max Planck institute for Marine Microbiology, Germany - Olavius geniculatus... ... | reverse complement strand
ATTCTTTATTATCAAGACCCCCAAAAGGCCCTACCTTACGCCGAAACACGCGTTTTGAGCCATAAACGGTCGTGATCGGTCTTCTGGTGTGACCTGTAGGCGTGAGCAAGAATACAAAAAAAGGATAGAACACAAAAAGTAACGGAAAATGCCCTCCTTACGCAGACCCCCTTTCCGTCGTCCCACGTCAACCAAACTTTGCGTGTGAGGTCGTATCCCGGATGTCTTTATTGGTTTTAAGTTTCATTAAAATCGGTTAAAAAATGTGGGAGCTGTGGTGGGTCAAAATTGTGGCTTTTCCATTGACTTGGCACATCGCTTATACAACAGCTTGTTGCTATACCGCACAAGCCGTGAACGGTCGAGCTGTTGTCATAGTTGTCGTCCGTCCGTCTGTCCGTTTGTCTGTCGTCCTTCACGGATGTATTGTGGCTAAACGGTACGAGATAGGGCTTAGGTTGCTATTGATCACTAATAGGAAGTCGCATACTGGCTTTCAAATGACATAAATCATTGATCTTGGATGACCTTGAAGGCCACTAACAACCAGTACGGTCGCTGTCGGCTAGCTTAGCGACAGCTGGGTTTCGTGTTACTAGTTTGCGTACAAACAGTATTGTTGGCATGCGCAAATTGTCACGAGCAATCAACGTCAGATATTATTTGAAGCCCGCTCCAAATACAATGCATTATAATTATACCGAAGCAAAATGATACTTTGGTTTCGGGCCATTTGTTTCCGCTGCCTCTGTGGATCAGTCGGCGTCCAGGCATTCGCATCAACCTGATTATCTCATCTACAACAATTATACCTTCTATGTATTGTATACACCGGTCGACGTCGGCTGTTCCCATGCATTATGTACAAGAATGTGTCCGGGTACATGGACATGGCCAGATACACCACAATTAGACTACCGGCACACAGACCCAGACAGACCGCGACTGTGCGGCTTGCGGTGTCGCGTGGCGTGGCGTCGCCTCGCGTAATTGTCACCAGATGTCGCTGCTGATCCTCGACGGAGATCGGCGCCGACCGGTGACGTCGAAAACGAGTTTTGTTGGCAGTTAGTCGCAGTCGCGTTCATTGCATAGTCAACTTCGACGTTCTAGGTCAACAGTCGGTTAACTTGACTAAAAGCGTGGCGTTGCGATACTTGTTTTCAATCGCGATACAGAAATAACATCACTACTGTACTAACTTACTTACTTTCTTATAAAGGTTGAACTATCTGTTTCATTATCGTAAAGTTTAAACTTTTTGTTCCGTCATTATGTGCACGTGCATTGCCTGGAAAGTTCGTCCCGAAGTGACCTGCACTGTGTCGGGCGGGATATTAAACCCTACTCACTCAATCACCTGCTTACTTACTTACTTACTAACTTACGTATTTACTTGTAAGTACGAGTCAGCAAGTAAACCACCAGGTTGTGGTCGTAATTTGTAATTTTATATCACTTGTTTGTCTTTTTGCATAAGGGATCACACAATAACCGGGTTATCTAAAATGTTTGACAGCGTTGCACCGTCATCAGAATCCAGCCACTTGCAAATTAGCACAAAGGTTAAACAACACGTTAGTGTTAAACGAACAGACAGTTCCATACTGTTTCAATTTTTATTGTCACATTTCTAGTCTCAGTTAGCATTCTGATTTAGTGTTTGTTCTTGAAAATTTTTTTAAATTTTAACGAAGATTATTAATTTTCGTTCAAATTTTTATTTTCGTGTATAACAACTGCTACAGGCGCGAACAGAGATTTTCAATTATCATTATTGCCGTAATGACACTTCCCGGTGTAGCAACAGCAGCAGCAGTAGCGTTGGTATCTCGGTTATTCGGTTCAGTAATGTAGATAAACGGATGCAGGCACTAAAAGTCCCTCTATATCCGTATCATGATATAATAAATTATACTAATAATCTAATCACTTTTTTCGACATACTCCGATCTATCTCCGGTTCCGGCTAATTCAGATTTCTAATCATACATAACTTCTTGTTGTGCCCAAAATATATCAAGCCGCATTTTAAATAAATCAACAGATTGAAGATCAACTACCCAATTAGGTAAGCTATTCCAGATATTCACAATACGTGCTGAGAAAAATGTTTTCTGAACTTATGAATAAATGTTTGGTTATACAATTTAAATTTGTTGCCTCTAGTTACTGAAGGTTCGGCAGTTAAATCACAGCCTGACTCTGTGTCACTCAAGATGTGGCTGAAGACGTCCGTCACTGACATAATTATTAAGTCTCGTTACGTGAATGACAAACGCGTATTCAATTGACAATAATTCAGACGACTGCAGATGACTGTTCGTTGCCTCTATAGGCCTAGCAGGCGTTGTATCGCTTTTGATTTGCTTGCCAACTTGAAAGTAAAACATGCCCGAAAACGAATTCTAGCTTTCTGCAATACGCAGACCTTACCATCTCACTTTAATAGTAACATCATAAATACTATTGTCGATATTGTGTGAAATTTCACTATGCTGCAAAGCAAAATATTGAGTTTGTCCAAGTCAGCATTCGCAGAAAACATAAGCAAAAGTACTGACAATAATTGCTGCAGTCATAATAATAGTAGGCCTAAAGGTAATAACCGGTTCATTAGTCATTACTATAGCAAACTTCGCTGAATAAAGTTTGCGATATAAATGGTTTCCCTTGCTGCCGGTTAGTATGCGAACAAAATATTTTGTTCAATCTTATATGATATACTTGGTTGGTGCTTGGTGCTGTCCGTCGCGAGCGATATAGAACATACTAACGAAATGCATCCTAATTGTAGTCATTTGATAAATGAACAGCTCTAGTGCACTAAAGTGTAGTGTTAATTATCCGACCAGCGAGGAAACAAATTGACGGAATTGCGAACGTTGTGTAACGACAAGCCCATAGAAAGTCATTACCTCACAACACACTATGCATAGCGTGCAAGCGTACAGGCGCCGTGTATTCAAGCAACGGGGAATAGTTTGTTAGTCTCCGTTGCAGATACGGATTGCTGGTACTGTAACCTTCAGCGATTGTCAGTTATAATTATTCTGCACTGATCAGCCGTTGAAGAGAAACTTCGCGTTCGTATTGAGAATTATCGGTGTCACTGTAGATGATGATATTTGTTGTACAACATGCGTATTGTTGTTGTTGGTTCTTTCTCATTTCTGAAGACTGGAGACCAGACTGATGACGACACAAAGGATCTACATGCTGATCGGTCTCCAGTGAACGTGATGCACTCCGGGATCAATAAACCAGTTCAGTCTTTCACATCTTCTGGTCATTTTGTTGTAAATCTACAACAAATAAAAACCATCATTAGAATAGGCCTATCCATGAAGAATAATGACACGGTACCAACGAGCAGTTTCCGTGTAACGGCTGAATATGAGCAATTGCAACACTGAAGGAATCGAACACGCATACGATGCACACTTATCAAGCTCAAATCGTTCTGCTGACACCGTATGCCAACCTTTAGTTTATTTTAATTTAGTTTACTTTAGTTCATCAATGAAAAAAAATTATTACGAAACTACCTATATTGAAAGATGACATTGTCTACGTAAAACGTCAGTGCCGGGGTACGTGGATTTCGGCTAGTGCGACGTCGCAACGTTTCGCCAGCAGATTCGTCGTAGGCTACTCAGTTGCGAAGTTTTATCTGCACAGTTATTCACGGTTAACTTGTCAGCCACCGGTTGCCGGGGTATGAAGATCTACGATATGGTTTTCGCGTGGAATGCTTCATTCGTTTGTGCACAAGTTTATCAGTCGCCGTCAGGGCGCAGCCATGTGGTGTGGAAGACAGACACGGAAGGACTGCGCGATAGCTACATGCAGGCGCCGATGTCGATGTTGACCCGTAGGGATCTCGGAGCGAGTCGATCAATCCGGAGCAGATTAAAAATGCAACGAACAAGATCGTCGAAATGCTCACCGCTCAACGCTGGTCTGTTACGCCGCGGTCATAGCAAACTTCAATGCGTCCAGTCCGACAGACAGCAGACAGGAAACACGGACTGGGACTGCAGGCTTCGACCGGAAATCGGACACTTTGTTCTCGACGTACGGAAACGTGCGTTTGAGCACGCCGGTCCGTTTACTTGGAAAGGTCGTGATGACTCTCAAACTACTTCGACGCGCCTGCTCAAACATTTTACTTCTCATTCTTCCCGCACGTCACGAGCGCCTTTGAGATTATTCACAGTGTTGACGAATTAAGTAAAACAGTGGGCTAGAATAACATATTTACTTTGATACCAAAGCCGACAACGAGTTCAGAAATTGGTAGAATGAACGGCCCAAGCGGCGCTGAATTTTTACGTCGGTTTTTAGAAGCATGCAGTTGCCCCTTTGCTTATGTTTCGTGCCTGATATCAAATCGTGTGGAGTGGAAGTACACACTACAGTCTCTAGAGTGTTTAAAAAACAGTCAAATTTTTTTGTCATAACTGTGTTAAATTTTTACCGATTTTGATAATTTTTTGCAATAAGATAAACAAAAAGATAGAATTATGTACGATGCACTCATTTTGCATTTCACCTAATTTATGTCAACGCACTACCGTATGAAACACAGATGCTCTAATTTTGCATAATGCTGAGCTGTTGTCTCCAGTAAACGTTGTAACAACTTTATTAAGCACATAAAAAGTAAATGTACATCATTTGGCAGAATTGCAAGTTTGTATAACAACTCGTTTGCAAATTATCAAATTTTATGCCCAAAGTGTGCCCAGTATACACGGACACAATGACTTAGATGCAATGCCACTGGCTCATAGCGGAATCAAAGGTTGACTGATCAAACTGCTTCACTCATCGATTAGACACGTTTTAAGCTCATCAGTCAGCTATTTTGTTGTCTGGTATTTTCACCTTAAAATATTTAATATCACAAAATAAATTACGCGAAATGTAACGATTTGGTGTATTTGTGTTTCACATGATAGTGCGTTGATGTAAATTAGGTGAGGCAGAAAATAAGACCACTTTACATAATTCTATCGTCTTGGCCACCTTTGTGCCAAAAATTATCAAAGTTGGTAAAAATTTAACAAAGTTATAAAAAAATGACTGTTTTTTTTCAAACACGGTGTACACAGCACAACTAAAGATCGATGCAGTTTTTTTGGCTTCTGTTGTGGGAAAACGTTTTGTGAAGTAAACATTGAATAGAAGTGACAAATTAAGTAAAACAGTGCGCCTAAATATCTGGCGAATTGTCTGGTAGCAAAAAATAAAGGGTTAATTTGACATGGGCACTAAAGTAACGATGCCTGTGCTGACTACTGCTGTATAATCTATCTCATTGGTAATGTTAAAGTCAGGTTGTATCTAATTAATCGTTAGTCATTGTCTGTTCGTGTCCAATTTTTTACGCTCAAATTGTTTGATAGGCCTCGGATTGCAACATTTTACAGTTTTGGAGCAGAGACTGGGAGGCTTTTCGTATGACTTTATGGCTCACCAAAATGTTTACCGGTTTGTCCCCTAAAAGCGACAGAAGCTGCATCTGTGATCGTTAGTTTCGAAGTCCGGTGCAAAAAAATTGTTTTATGAATGCCGCCAGGACACGTTTTCCCTTTACCACCGTTTCGTATCCTCTTGTGCCTCGTAGTAAAACACCACGGCGTCTCTACCGCCGTGCCTAATGGTCGAGACTTAATAACGGCGCCATCGTATTGCAGATCTGCGCCGAGCGGAAATTATCATACATTTTTCAGCGGTTTCGATGTTGTGTTCGAAGTAGCTTCGCCATAATCTGACCGGCGCGCAAAGGTCGACGGGACGGGATTTCGACCACGACGACGACCGATTACGACCAGACTAGTTATACGACCGCAGTGCGCACACGTGATTTGTGACGTCATGATCCCTAATTGGCCTCATCGCGACGCGTAGGTTACGTAGCTGATCCGTTCGCTGTTACTTACTTAAAACACTACCTGCAGTATTGAATCTGGCATGTAACTCATGGGACGTAGGCCTATAAGCCTAGGCCTGTGAAATATGACTATCAAACGAGCGAACGAACGGCCAAATAAAGAATAAATGCCTCCCTAATGTGATTTCAACTCTGCTTTATGAAATCCCTGATCTGCAAATTTTATCGACGTCAAATTCGCATTTAATTCTACTCCGATGTTTTATTCGCTCCGTATAAAATTCGTAGCGACTGCATTGCATAACGTGTATGCGGTGTCACATTTTCTCGACTCAGTCATAGATACAGCCGTATGTTTGCTCTTTTTGCGCTACGTTCCTAACAGGGGCGCAAAGAGGAGTAAACGGCACGGTATTGACGACAGGGCGACCGACAAGCGACCGACCGTTTTCGCCATTGTAAATTGCCATATATCTCTGCTATCGGTCGTCCGGTCCACTATATGTTTTGTTCTAGGCTGGGGTAGCTAAGGTTTACTTCTCGGTGACAGTTTAGCACATTTGTGCGGTATTCTGTTTCAGATAGTTGCTTCAGAGCGACTGATACGATGTTTCACGCAGCGGGACAAGCAAGGTAATTATTTCACAAACGCGTCTATTAGCACATATCATAGTTATTACTGTCTGCATTGGTTTCGTGCGCCTGAGCTTACGAACATTTAAAACTAAGCTTAAAACCCGCTCGTTCTCCGCTTCTTTTCTAGAGTTGACTGTAAAGCGACTGTGGTGCCATAGGCGTTTTTTACTTTAAATTGTATTGCATTGCATTTCAACGTCATGGTGACACGTTACATCATTTAAAGAACGGCTGGCGATACGATGCATTTCTTCACTCCAGCAATGTATATTTCTACTGCTATGTATGTTGATATTTTGTGATTGTCTAGTCTTTTCTGTCGTTACATAGTAGGCTAAGTAATTAGGCTTCTGTCGAAATCCGGATCTTCTTCTTTCCATTACCTGGCATGTGTCTTTAATCCGTGTGTTATATGTAAACGGAAAGGTAAAACCTGATATGCACATAACTTTGTTAGCTTCTTCTATATGTTATATTATCGTTTAAACATTTTTCTGTCTAATCTTGAAGTAAGTTTGTTATGTTGGCAATTGCGATTGTCCGACTGATTGGTTAAATAAGAACACTTCTGATCCACTGTACATCTTATTATGTTAGACTATGAAAATTGAGCCAATAAGCTTAACAATATTTAGACCACTCTTTCTGCTTGCTAGAAAGCACCTGTATATAAAACATCAAAGTTTAATATATAAACTATAAGTTGGATAATTCTGTTAGTAGGCTACAGTGCGTAGATGTCACGGGTTTGGGAGATCTTTACTGATCGCATTAAGTCTACAGCCGGACGGTGCAAACGCGATTATCGATAGGCGGAAACATTGGCGGATCCAGAAACTGGGAATAGGGGGCGGAAGGGTAAAGGTGGGGTCTGGGGAGAGGGCCATGGCCCCTCCGCAGAAAATTTTTTGAAAATCTGACGCAAAAATAACGCATTTTGATGCAGAATTTTCATATGTTTTTAGATGCATCCGGTCGATAAGAGGGAGGGGCGGCGGCCCCGCCACCACCCCCTTGAATCCGCCACTGGGCGGAAACGACTTCTGTCTATGTCTATGTTTGTAACCGACGCCGACTGTGGATCTATGGACACGCGGCGATGGCCCGAGATGTGCCGAAATGGCTCTGGGTCGGCGTGTTGTAAACCGGTCCAACCCGAGTGCCGCAGGATCATCCTCGCACCTGTATCCGGCCGGCTGGACATGCGCAGTAAACTGATGTGTGAAATACGGCCGTATACAATGAAAGGCTAAAAGTTAAAGACGTGTATAGCTACGGAGCTAAAGGGCGTCACCTGTCATATGGGATCACAATGTGTTACATGTACCTGCCACCCTGGCATCCGACACAAGCGAACGCGCCCCGATTTAACCATCAGAACAGGCCGGTACTCGATTTACCTACGAGTGTGTAGCGGAGCTGATATGCAGCCAGGAAGGCAACCCTGGGTCCAACAAAATTCCGAGAGAGATTCAGAAGGGCACATTGAACAGTTGTTTACTTGACTGTCTTGTTGTATGAAGTTTTCGCTGTTTTACTTAGACATAGCCTACACGCAAGCACGTATTTCCATTTGTGTTTCACCATTGTAATATAATACAGTTGGGGTGCTTTGATTATATCGTATTATTTTAAATAACATTTTGACATACTCATTAGGTTTTGTTATCAATATGTGCAGAACAAACGAGCAATTTATATGGTGTGTCATTTTGTTCATATAAACAAATGCAGTAGCATTTTAAGCAGAATAATGTAGGGGACGGTTTTTATGGCCCACTCTGTATTTACACTATTTTGCAGCAGAAGTGTTCTATGACGCTTAGAATGCACCAAATTCGCCCGGACCGCTGAGGAGCTCACGACGCTCGCCCAGATTCCCTAGTCGGCTGGGAGAGGAAGGGGATATCCCCTCCCCATTACCCAAACCGTCGACGCCTCTATACGGCGCCTCATTCTGGGCGCCTGCAGTGCCTCACCTTGAGTTAGGGGAGCGGGAACTTGCTCCAATTAAGGACATGATGGGTGTGGGGCATTGTTGTGGGGCAGGTAGTCGCCCCTGAAAAACGCTCTTTATCGCATGCAAGTCAGTCTCTATGGCAGTCCATGCATTCCTGGTGTATTTTTGTATTGTTTTGGTTATTAAAAAAATAAGCATCAATAGTGCATGAAAATACGCCATTGTGACCCCAAAATATTTTAAAAAATTTCTGCAGAGGGGGCACTGCCGCTTCGGCGCCTCGACTCGGCTCGCGCCTTCGGCGCTCTACCTTAGCTCCCCAACTTCAACTCCTGGATCTGCGCAAGCACAGTGCAGAAAAGGCCGCCGACAAGCGATGGACTTGTAAGTGGCAACGATCATGAGATAATGCGTCAGGCTGCAATGCATGCATTGAAATCCCTGCACGGTAGGCCATTGCGTGTTCATCGTGGCCACCGAGGCGATTAAATAGCCCTGGCTTGACACAGGTTACAGAGTACACACCATTACTCTAAGTCGACTCTGACGCATTCTAAACCCTCGTGACATGACGAAATGGGATCAGCTTACGAGCCGAGAAATGATAACAAATGTGAATGGTGCGTGTGAACTGTGAAGGACACGGCAGTAGGCCTATAGGTCCACAGGTTACCTTGCGAGCTCAGCGCTCTACTCATGCGTTTATTAAATTAAGTATGGCCATGACATAGCAGCGACTTATGTCGACAGCCGTTAGCTTAATATGTGTAAAAAAAACTTACCAGTTTACAACTGTGTGTAAGGACGATGTGATGATATCAGTCCTCTAAAACAGCAAAAAAAACATTTGGGCAACCTTAGATGGGGCTATGCATATGGCGTCCTTACAAGCTGATTTTAGTTGGTAATCACTAACTCTATCTTGCACACAACCGAAGCTATGACAGTTTAAAGAATTTCTAAATTTTCCCCATAGGTGCCATTGTAATTTTTTCCTTCTAATTTTTTTAATAAATAAATGAAAAAATAAAATTTAATCTTATAACAATAAAAAGGCACTTCCTTGCGCAGAACCGCGTTATTTGACGTATTAAGCGTAAAAATCAATCTAACGGACTCGCCTGTAGGCGAGTTCAAGAACCAAAAAAAGTGTAGTAACTTTCGAACAGGGGGTGTATATTTCACCTATACGGGGAGCAAAAACCCCTAAGCGGATTGAGCCCAATTTTTTGGTGGTAAGGGTCCACGACGTAATCACGCTATTCAGATTTGGTGACGATCGGTTCAGAGGTTTTTGGTTGGCTGAGGGTCAAACTTTGCCTTTTCCCATATACTTTGAAGGTCGTCCTTACAACACTCACACTATCGCGTGAGGTGTGATGATTTACTAAGTCGATAAGTCTTAATGACTGATTTTCCATGACTTGCTGTCGACTTTAAGATATACTGTACTGAAAACGTGTTCTTATAATAACAAGGATAACCTGCTATTGTAAGCCTATTGTATTGTTAGTGTCAGCGTAAGATGCGCCACCAGAAGAGTATAATATGTTCATTAGCGTTCCGAGTGCACTCAGCGCAGATCGTTTTAGAGTGTAATAAAGCTCCAGTGATCAAGTTAAGTATCAGTTGCGAAATGTGTTATTTAACTTGAAATGAAGCTAGTTTAACCCGTTTACGTATTTTGCCAACATTCATCAAAGTGACCAAAAGTAAGTTATAATTTCTGGTACAGAATCCGTTCGCGATACAACCAAAAACTAAGTAAGTAAATGAAACAGCTAAAATAGATCATCGGCAGGCTGGCCCAAAAAACATCTGCTCAGCTGTCAAAAATACAACAGCGTGGGGATGCAGTTACAATTATTTTACTTCTTAAAGTAAAGAAGTCGTTACAGCAGTCCATAGTCTAGGCCTATTCAGTCAATAAGGTATCGACTGAAGCCGATAACGTAGGCCTATCGATTGATATCGACTTGGAATCATAAGGGCGGCGGCAACAGCGGCTGTTCTTGGTACTAATTCACCTCTGCATAGCTTGTAGATATGAGTACAATGTAGATTTATGCAACTAGCCAACGTAGTAGTAGAGATCGTAGAAAGCACGGTTGCTTAATTTAGTAATAGTAGAGCTCTTGGCTAATGATTAATGCAAATAAAAAATAAGCCTGTAACAGACTGTAAAAAAATTTCAGGTTTGTCCTCATCATTGTCTTTGCTGTCATAAAGGTAAAAGATATTTAGGCCTAAAGCCAGTGAAAACGACCTGGGTGATCGCGTATCGCTGGCTGAACCAACTGTGACTTTGCAGAAAGTGTAAAAACATAATGTTTGACAAAATGCGAAAATGCGAATTACATTCGAGTTCTGTTTGCGATGTTGTCGGTCAAAGATCAGTCAATTTGTTTACCGCGCCAAATTTAATCCAACTCGTCTTTCCGCTCTTTCGCTCTTTTATCTCGTCATGAAAGATAAGCATTAAAAAGTATACGAAAATTGCATCAGTTGTGACTAAAGGCTTAGGCTACCATATTGTGTGAGTAATGTGCCAATCTTTTCGAATCCTAACGCTGTAAGCTCTGAAACGGTAAGGTTTGCAGTCCGTAAAGTGTCGAGGGAGTCATGGTGGCACGCGTAACTTTATCGCTAGAAAATGGAAGAAAAAGATGCCAAACGGGATAGGATGCATCATGTGATACTGTGGATAAAAGCCCTATCGAATGTCACCGAGATTACAGCTGCCGCACCCTAGCCCGGCCGTATGCGGTTTTCCATTAGTTTCTACTAATGACTGCTGCTTTAAATCTCTTCGTGTCGTGCTTGAAATAATCGTTTACGCCTACGCGGTACCATAAAAATTCAATTGGCAGGCCAATTTCTATATATAGCGCACCTGAAATCTCCAATAATGTAGTTCCTGCTTTGGATCGGTATTAATTTTAGTCTTATTTCAAAGCAGTCCTCTTGAGCGCTGTCGGTACAGTTTTCCCCTATAATTCTCGTTTTTTGTAGCACGTCGAGGCATAGGCCATTTTTCGCACAAAATAACCGTAATAACTTTCTTTTATCAGTTACTGTTTCAGTTATCAACAGTAGTTTATTAAGTTTTTTATGTCCATATGCCGTCTTCTTTCCCCGAGATTACAATATTCATTGCAGTGGTGACTCAAAAACGTTCGTTTTTTATGCATGAGTTTCTGAATCAGTTTTTAAATTAGCTCAGTACAACAGTGCACGTTATCACCCTTTAAAGTTGTTTTATCCCGATTTTCGTGCTCGTTTTTTCTCAGTTCGTGTTATCACACTGTGGAATCGTTTTCCTGCTGCTCTAGTACAAGACAAGAATTTATCTGCACCCATAATTGATGTCTGCGGTAGTATGGTTTTCGGCAGCGTGGCTATTTTCTGTTTTTTTTGTTACCACGATAACTCGTGAACCGCTGCATTTAGCTTAATAAATTTTGCACAAAAATGTACCTCGACAATCTCTATAAGCCAATTAAATATCAAGCACAATTAACCAATAGTTGTACAATCAATAATTCATCGGTGAATCGAAGTATGCCCGCGCCTAAGAAAACGTCACACACTCAGCGCAACACATAATGGCCATTGTGTTATACCAATAGCACTTTTCGTCTACTTCATAAATATGACTTAGTAACTAATAATAGAATATTATACATTTAAAAACCGCGTTTTAAAATTTGAAGTAATTTGTTTACGAAACTGCTTTAACCACGAAAGGAATGCAGTAAATCTTCAGATTCTGGTTCCTCGTCCATCGGATGCCAACTTTTGTCTCTGGATTCCAGTTGAAACTCACTAACTCATCCTTTCACTCGCAGACATTCACTGTTCGTTTCTCTTATGGGCCAAGGGGGCACGAGGCCCTTTGACTTTCAACTGTTTAATTTTTCGTTCTATTTCAGAGCCGCACACACTCGGGCATTCGACTGCTTCTGGTTATCTCTTCAGTAGAAAGTGAATGAAACTTCACGGAGAGAAGTTGACACTTATTTTTGAATAAGGCGTCAGGTCAAAACGTCAAATTTTTAGCACAAAAAGGTTAAAAAAAAGAACTTACTGTTCGATTGTACACTGTCTGAAAAAAGTAACCCCCTAGACATCGTACAAAAGAAATGTCAAATCTGAACAAATTGAAATAGGTTTTGTGCACTTAATGTTTAATAAATCGCTGAAGAGAACACCAAATGTCGATGAAAAATATTATTTCTTAGCGGAATTATTAATTTTTAAACATTAATAACAAAATATCTTCGTTGCCAATATGGCGTTACAAAAGTAAACCCCTCTGTACATTCACCTAACTCCAACAAACAACATTTGATTTAAACAAAATTCTACGTCGTCGTTAATGTGTTGTCTATTAGAAGTCAAAATTTTAAATTTCAGTCAAATCTGCCAACGCAAACAATAGTTACAGCGGCGTTTGTGAGGTCACCCCAAAACGTGAAGTGGGGTCTGTCTGTGTCGATCTTCCGCAACAGTCTGCTTAATTCTGACAGTGTCCATGGTTTGCTGGGAAATTCCGCCATAAACTTTTTAGCACCATACCGTTTCTTTTGTCTCAACAGTTTAATTAAACACGATCGTCTGCAGAAAATACCATTTTTGTTATTGTTTACGTTATTGTTTACGTAGATTGTGTTCGATCGAGCGACTGGAGTATAACGGCATATAATTGGTAACAGAGATATTTTGTTATCAGTTTTTAACAACTAATACCTCTGCTGAAGTATTTTAAAAAGAATTCTGTGATCACTTCAGCAATTTTGGGTGAAATAAGTGTATAAAATTTTTATTTAGATTCGTTCAGATTTGACATTTCTATAGTACAATGTCTAGAGGGTTACTTTTTTCCGGACACAGTCACTGTGTATAACGGTACATTGTGACATTAGCTTTGCGGTTAACTATCATTGCAGGAATTTCATAGTATTTTCGTGTGCCACCTGTAAATTATCTTCTCCTAGTTTCTCTGGTTTCTCCCTGCATGACGGCGCCACTGCGCACACTGGCGAGTGGCTGTGCTAAGCGCTGCGTTGCCGGTTTGTGTCTGCGAGCAGTGAGTGGCAACAGTCGGTGCCTGAGGCGTCTGACATCGTGTTGTGTGGCGCGCACTTGTCGCACTAGTGACGGCGCGCTCCGTCAGATGTCGCTCGTCGCTGTCGTAACTTGCTCGCAGTATACACTATCAGAGCTAAAGTTCTGCGTCTGTCGGTCGCCAGACTACCGGTCATTCGACGACTCAAGAAACTGATCAGTCATCGGTAGACAACAGACAGTGAGCTCTGAGGTAAGTTGAATAGCACTGATTAGAAAAATTCAATCGACTAATTTTTAAAAATTTACGTTGATTAAAATTAGTCGATTAATTTTGAACAAATTTTTAGTCAGTCAGCAATAAACCATGAAAGCTGCAGAATTCACCCACCAGTAGTAGTTGTCTTTTATAATTTTTTGAGCTAAAGCAACATCGAAAATTTGTAACAATGATACAGCTTGTAATGTGTAGTTTAATCGAATTACTAGTCGGATCACGAGGGCTTACAGGGTGCAAATTTTACACTAACAATCTACACGCAGCACAGAACTATAATTCATGACGACATGTGGTGTGCGAAGTGCGCACATTAGTGACGTTACTAAGTTCAAAGTTTTTTTCAAATTTTAATCAAATCAAAAATAATCAAATTATTTTCCTAGCGATTAATTATTGATTGTTAAGCTCCACAGTGTTCAAATTAAACATAAGTTTTGTTTGTTTATTGCTTTTACATCAGCATTTGTCGAGCACAACTAAAAATAAAAAGCATCTCAATTCTTCGACAAAAAACCAAAGCATGTAGTAGTTGTATACTTTCACGATTTGTCAAAAAATTATTATAAATTAGTTGGAGCATTAGTTAATCATTTTAGTCAACCAAACACATTTTTATAGCGCCATATTGCGCGAACCAAATCAGATACTGCATGGCAAGACCTCATATATTTCTATTTCTATTTTCGGCCGTCCCTAACAATCCGCGTCCTTTTTTAGATTTTCAAAAAAATGTTTTGCCGTTTTTAGTTTGCTTTCAAAGTTTTGCAGACAAAAACTGTTTGCAATTTGCATATAGTTTGTTATGCTGCAGTATCTTTACTTTAGTTTTCATGAGTACTAAGCCTATTCAGTGTGTCGATTTTTCATAAGCTGTTGTGTAATATTACATGTTATAAAATGTAAGTAATTTTTGACTTATTTGCAACTGAAAGCACAGCATTTTAAAGACCTGACTGAGTGATAGGCGGGACAGATGAGACGGCAGAACATAACGTGCGCTCGCTTGCACTCGTATTTAACCTTCTTGGCTTTCGTTATCTGAACTGTTAATTTACGGTTCTCATACGGCGTGGGCGTGCAAAGGGCAACTAATAGGCTATAATATGACAGTGCATTACTTGTCAAATAAAACTCAATAGCTATAATTAAGGCTGCTAAACTTAGAAACGTTGCATACGGCATCGTATGTTTTCGGAGCAATGTCAGCAAACGCGCCCCAACGGGAAAAGTTCGGTTACTGCGTCGCACTTAAAAGAATAAACAGTTAAACTTATCCATTAATTTAAATACATGCGGATGCAGTAAAACGAACTAGTTTTCCAATTTTTTTTATTTTGAGCTGGTAACGATTTAAGTGTTAACACTTTAAGTTAACGATTAATTAATCATCAATTTTGAGTGAATAATAGCGTGACAATTATTATTGTCTAAGAAAATGCATGTTTTTGTTATTTAAGTAGCAGCTGTCATAAATACACTGAAATACATTGGGTGCTTGTTTTATCTATTCTTTTAGACAGACTGAAATGTTTACTTTAACACAGGCTTCTGCTAATCTTTTACAAATACTTGTCACTGCATGCAGTTTTAAATTTAATGCTTTCCAGAAGAAACGACTTTAGTCAAAAATTTAACAACTACAGTTTTACAAATTGTTACAATCAGTTAATAATTAATTGCATGATTTTTGCTAATTTATGCAGCTTTACTTTAATTCTACATATTTAATTTTATGTTAAGTCCATATGGCTAATTAAAAAAAATACCAGCAAGCACAGAAATTGGCCAAATAAAATTAAGCCGTTAAGTATTTTTTTATAACTGTGCATTAACTATTTGACTTATTTTTAACATACTTTTACCGATAAACTTTGCTTTAAATTTGCAATTAAATAATCATTAATAATGATTTAATTATATTTTGAATGCGTCATTACATTGGGCCTAAGCGAGTTAGAAAAAAAACTTTTAGTATTCTAAAGCTTACTAGCCTGTTATGAATGTCATGGGATCTTTAAGTGCAACAATGCGTGTTTTTTCAGGATTACCACTGACGTGGCTAACGAAAAAAACTGTTGAAATACAGAAATCGGTTAATATTTAATAAAGTTATGAATGTACAGAATTAAAGGTTTGTCTTTTATGGACTACCTGGTAATAGTAACAGCGACTCTCAGTGTCAGTAGCAGCGCGGCACTGACATGCCTATTAACCGAAAAATTTAGAACTTCGCAATAATGGAGTAAATCTGTCTGTGGCTGTCGTTAAGATTTCGATGATTTAATTGCTTTTCCCTTGTCAATTTCCGCTTGGCGCTGTCTCCGCACATAGAGCAGGTGGCTGCGTAAGTGATTGCTTGGTCTCTTGACATAACGTACGTGTTTAGAGTTATTGAAACAAACATCCGTTATCGCTGGATGCAGGCAGCTTGCACAATCAGTGGAAGACAGAATGGGCACATATACTACCAGTTATTGTAATCGGTTCGGAACTTCGGATGGTACAGCTGTGAGTCAAAAAACAAGACACCAAACTTGAGTCCGTATTTATTGTATTTGCCAAATGTTGATCAATTTTAAAAATTCTATTACTCTTGCACTCAGCAGAAAATTTGCAGTAAGAATCTGTATAAGTGATCTCGCCACATCTTAGTCGTTTAGCACTATTCTGTGAAATCGAATGTATAAACAAAAGTTTGGTGTCTGGTATGCAAAAGTTCTAATCAACCGCGTTTCGGGTCTTATGCAATCGCCCATCGGTCCGTCCGTCCGTCCGTCCGTCCGTCCGTCTGTCTGTCTATTTCACGGGCTCCTGACTCAAAAACAGTAATAATACCAAAATTGGCGTAAATGTCCCCTTGGACGGGAGTAGCCGGTTTGCCGATTTTCACCTCGAAAGTTTGCGCATTGGAGTGGACGAATAACCTACATACAGCTAGAGGGACGTCGGACGGTCGCATATTATGTCAGCACTGGGCTAACATTTTCTCTTGTGGCTTTGACTCTCCTGATGGGTCTACAGTCATCCGTCATCGTCATCGTCGTTGTCGTCATTATCCGCGTTGTTTTGTCTCATTCTCTCGCCCAGTGCAGAGTCAACGTGTCACTCCGCGGTGCAGTGCAGGTGCGATGACGCAAGGCACTCCCATGACGTTACAGTGCCAGTGCTGCTGCTGCGGCTGATTGCACTGATTCACGACAACGACGACAAACAGTAATAATGCTCTAATGGACGTCGACGTACCTGCGGCTACCCGCTCGCCACTTCCACGGCGCTAATCCTTCTCTCGTACACCTCGAACAACGCTTAAGCCTTGCAAAACGACTTGTAGCAAAAAGATTGTACGTATATTTTGGGCGACATTACGTCACTTTAGACACGGACACCCTGGGTATAGTTTTTTTTCGGTGGCGGATCTTTCGTAGTAAAGATAGACAAACTATGAGAAGTTTTTCGTTTGCATACGTCTAAATGTACATCCTGTGCTTGCAGTATTGAAAGTTGCGTCTGACAACTTTACTTTAAACGAATATATGATGTGATATGATGACATAAGATAATATGATTAATTAAAAACGAGTATCAGCTGACGAGAACGTTCAGTAGTTAGTTATTGCTATAGCCAGAACCATGTACACAACATAAAATATTTCTAAAGTTTGAGTTTACTGTTGATAACTAATAAATAGCAGCGGTTTGGGCATGAAGGCATCCATGCTACAGAAACTCTTCGCCTACTGACGCCGTCGGTGCCTCTACACATCTGTCCTACTACTTGGTATCCACAGTCAATGAACAATAGAAACGGCCGAAAGCGGTCTGACTACCGTAGCCAACAAACTTTGGTCGTTGACGCGCTGTCAGCGACCTCGTTCTAAGACATCGCGCACAAACTTCGGACGAAACACATCGCCGGCGGAGTATTCTTATTTGTCTTCGGCGTAGTGTGTGACGTCACACTACTGCAAACGTTAATAAACGCATCGCGCGGTCCGTTTGCGACGACAGTGGGGCACTCTTGTACAGCTTATATAGAAGTCGATTGGATCAGCTTTTAACCGTATGTAGGATATTTGCCGGCGTTGCAGCGTTACATGGGGAGTAAATTTGTGGACTTTCTGACGCAGTCTTTAGCAGCCGATGGTTGTCCGGCCGCTGAAGTGTTTTACAGCCAAAGCCTAAACTTCACTTACATCGACTTGTCGTGGATTTGTTGTACAACGAATGCACAACATGTGCATGATATTTTTGTTCACAACAAATCAAAGTAGTGGAATTTGAAATATGGCTATGATAGACTGCAACACCAAAGCAACAGGTTTCAGCAACAGCAGATTGTATACAGCAAGTCTAGAACGAAATAAAAGAGGTGGAATTTAGACTTAAGCGCAAAGTGAAGACGACTAAACTGGACACGGTGATGGCGGAATAAACTGCATGTCGCCGGCGCTCGCCGACAACAAATGCCCCTCGGACTCATCCCGTGTGTCCCGGATCTCTCTAGTTCGTGTTCCACTTGGCCGCGTTCTGTCGATTTTTATGGCTGTTTGACGCGCTGTTTTACGACCGTGGATGTGTACCGTAAAATCACCGACCCGCCCGATCAACAGGATAGCAGCCCGCAGTTGCGCTACGCCATGGATACCCGGCGTCAATATTCGACAGTCACTGATTTTAGTTTCGTCCGCTTTCAGCCAGACACCAGTTTACACTGCAATACCACGAATACGGTAGGTTTGTTACCAGGATTACAGAAAACGTCACGGGCGGATTTAACTGAGTTCAAAATTTTTAACGAAGGTTTCACTTGGTCTAAATTAAGGGTAGTCAGATTTTTGCGGTGATGCCACTTGGCAAACACGACGAAAAAAAATTGTCACGGCATTAGCAGAGAATTGCGGTCGTTGACTGTTTTCAGTAAGGTATTGCTATTTTAGTGAATATGTTTTCCGGCAGTAAAATAAGTGCGGCAAAATAAGAGAACGGTGACGTTATCGAGCCGTCTGTATTTGAGCAAGTTTCGTGTTATTTATTGCACAAGTCGTTAAACTACAGCGTTGCGGTTGCACGACAAAGTTGAAACTCGGTCGCGTCCGCGTGATTCATTTCCGACCTTTGCTTGTCATTGGCATCGCATTCGGTGTGACAAATTTCCGTGGCTATGATTAATTTCCTACAGTACTGCCTTTCATATCCAGATTCGCACTCAGGCCACGGCCGAGCAGGAGATTGCCCTTCGCTGTCGCTTGTTTTCTTCGGCAGAGAAAAAGTCCTGCGTACGCTTAACAGCAATATTTAATCGCAGTCAAAATTAGCCAACAAGCTCGTCAATGCACATTAATTTACATACGCATAGCGTGCAAGTGAAACAGTTTGATTTTTGCTACTACAATCTACGAAATATTTTCTCTGTACAAATGTGCTGCATTATCTCTTTCATGTGTTCGTGTATAGCGTTATCATTTCAGTATGCGGTGAATGGCCAACAATGTTGGCGCAGTGCCGACATATCGTGCGGCCGTCCGCTTAACCGGGCTTATATACATTTGAGCTTAAAAACTGGCACGTCGGTTACTGGTGTCTTGGGAACGTTCACACCTGTTCTAATTTTGTTGTGCGTTTTTTTCGTTTTAGAGTTAACAGCCGGTAGGTGGCAGACAGACGGACAGAGAGATCGGCAAGACGAATGTTGCAGCTTATTGGGACGGCCGCAGAATAAAAAAAATCATTTGCAAGATTACGTCAGTGTCGTGGCATTTAAGTAGCCAAGCACCTGAGCCGAGTTAGGTCGATCGGTCTACCTGTCACGACCTAATCCTAATTTACCTTAACCGGTCAACACAGAGGTTAAAAAGTAGGGGGGCAGAAATTTGCGATTGCCTGGCAGACACTGCAAAATTCCGACAAAGAAGATTGTGAGTGCTCATAATTTCAAGTTTGTCTTTAAGTTTTCCCAGAAGTGTTTTAGCATCAAATTTTGTATTTTTTCGACGAGAATTTTCCGACAAAAAGAAAATTTTTCGAAAATTTTTCGATTTAGCAGAAAAAGAGCAATTGCTGCTCCCTGAATTCCCCCCCCCCCGGCCACAGCGCCACTAGGTCGACAAGACATTGATGTAACGTCGCCAGCGCCTGATTCTCATTGTCGTTCTGTACCAGAGTAGTGTGAGTATGCACTGTTTTAAGTTTGATGGTCCGTTTGTATACATTTGGGCACAAAGGAGCAGTTGTGCAGTTTTCACTTTTTCAAGGGAGGGGACGCATGAACAACTATTTTACTAATTCCGCGTTGAAATAAGTTTAGTAGTTTTAGCAGATGACAAAATTACAGATTCACGGTAATTTTCAGTGCATAACAATACTTTTGTACAGGTGACAGTTTTAAAATAATGCGCAAAACGTGCAAAAAAATTTTGCCTTACGCCACTGAGTTCATCGTGTCGTCTACTCGCTTCTTTTAAAAACTACGCTGCTGTTTTTACGCTGTGAGCTTAGAAACTAGCAATTTCGGACAGCAGGTCAGGGAATAAAGTTTGTCCGTGCGTAAGTATACACGACTGCGTGAAACAGTGTTCATGGGCGCCCGACTGGGGCCCGCGCGGCGGTTAGTTTACCCACTAAACGGTCACGTGACAACAAACTGAAGATAAACCGGAAGTCGCCAGCCGTCACGTATACCGCCAGATGTCGCCTATACAGGAACTTCATTAGCCTTACATGCGGATCGTATTACGTTTTGCAAAACACAAAGTATTTTCAATTCATTAATGCTTCGCGATTTCTTCCAACCTCAAAAAACTTTTTACGTTCGTCCTGTTTTTCGCTCAGTGATTACCAATTTCCATCAGGCGAACTAGTTGCCAACTTTTGGGTTACCAACAATTGGCCAACTAATTCGTTTCATAAAAATTGGCCACCATAACATACTACTGCTACTAGAAGGGCATCCAGAGACCGCAAACCTCCTTTAAGAACGGCGCAGCCACCTGGCGAATACGAAAAAGTTAATACAGTTTTGTTGGCGTTTGCTAGGTGGCAGCACCGTTTGCCAGCAAAATCTAACTAACTACATTTTGGGCCAGGTCTGACCTTTTCTAAAAATTTTAGCCAAATCCACCATTAAATTTTTGTGCAATCTTTCTGGCAAACCAAGGAAAAGAGATGAATAATGGGGCCGAAATAAATAAACGACGGGAATCACAGCCTCCTTGGCGAGAGTAATAAATATAAAATAGGCCTACATATAAGGAACAAATTAAATAAAACTAATGTACAATAATAACTTAAACATTAAACTCGGACAAAGAAAATCAGAAGATAAGCTTGGAAATTAGCACTCATTTTCAAATCACGGTCTATTCGTTATTTACGACAACCGTTGCAGCAGCGCCGTATCTCGGTGACGGCTGATTCCGTCTGGCACCGGAAACGACACTTTTGCCTGTCTAAAAGTAGACTGAGATAGATATCTCCATTTCCGCTTACACGCCCTATAACCGCTGATGAGAGTGTAGGGCTATTGCAGCCGAGTCCGGCGCTATGGCGGTGCCCGTGGGAACATCGCATAGGTATAGGCTGCGTACGAGCAAGTCACCGCGGTCGTAACTCACTGACTCCTCTATGGAGCAGTCATACCGTGTACGATAGCATCGTTCGTCGCTACGAGCGTTTTCCGGTGGATGAACCACGAGACAACGGCTGCAGGCTGTTGTGCCGCGGTGATGGAAAGGGACGCGAACACTTACACTGTGCCGACAGCAGCCGCTGCAGCAGCCGGGATTTGCTGTCGTTATTCATTGTTGGCGCACGCAAACAGTAGCTTATGACGCTATAGGCCTACCGAAGACTGTTCTCTGACGCGCTGTATCAGTATGCTTAGACTCAAACTCCACTACTTCGATTTGCTGTACGACAAGTTGTGCAACAAGTCCACAGCAAATCAAAAATCGAAATGCTTTACGAGAAGTCTACAAGTAATTGAAGTAGTGGAGTTGGAGCCTAACGAAGGACTAGTTGTATCGGATATTAGATCTCTTAGCTGAGTTAAGATTTGGTCACACGTGAAACACAAAACATTTGCTAAACTGTTTTACGCTAAAACATTTGCTAGTACGTTGCAAACCGTTTTAGCAGAATCGTAGTAGACATAAAGCGCTTATGTATTTTTCATGCGTTACCATCGTGTATGGTGATTAAAAGCATACATCTAAAAATCTACATTCTCCATGTTACGTGAAACTAAATTAAAATCACTCAAGTCTGTGCAATTTATCGTGTCGGTCATTCAGACTGTCGTCTCATTGGTTTGATTACTTGCAGCATTCTCCTTTATCGTTGGAAGTTTTGTGGGCATCTCATTTTACAGTCAGTGCACTGCTCAGTGCGATGGCAGTGAAATTAGCATCTAACGCTCGTCAGTATACGACAGTATGTCTCCGTTACCGTGGATTGAAATCTACTGACCTATCTAACCTCCTTGTCTACTGGCTTGGAATCCTAGAACAATGTCAATTTTTTAGTCCGCCTGGAAACGATAGTTTCGGGAGGGCTTATGTTTTGCTGGAATTTATTCTTTTTTCCTCGCGTAATCTCCGAGCTCCGTCGGCCGATCGGCGCGAAATTTTGCACGATGCTCGGAGCTGTGTTCAGTTTTATAATCCCGGTCCAAAATTTTGGCAGTAGCAGTCCTTTACAGACGCTTTGCCTAACCTAAACGTTTGATAGTTGATACATTCGCCAAAGCAAAGCGAAGAAGACAAGTAATCTGAGCAAAGCTCATGAAACGCGCGAAAGCCTATAGCAGTTCCTGTTCGCAGATAATCTTAGTCTATCTCCATCCATTTGGTCGTAATTCACTCTTTTGCAGCCAAAAATCGCCAAAAAATCACGTTAAATTAATATTTTAGGGTTCAAGGTCATTCAAGGTTATCGATGTTGACATTCGTAAGAAGCTCCTCATCAGTGCTTGTTATGATAAGCAGCACGGCTGTGCCTATCTGCAACCATTTACACGCTAAACAAGCCAACAGAGTATAAATA
>Ga0209367_1002933_pt1 | contig 22887 bp, 15 predicted proteins | sample WorMetLIZISLAND2_FD_187412 | JGI IMG/M metagenome (GOLD analysis project Ga0209367, IMG submission 187412) | Marine gutless worms symbiont microbial communities from Max Planck institute for Marine Microbiology, Germany - Olavius geniculatus... ... | reverse complement strand
CACAAACCGTTTGGCGGCCGGGCTCCATCCGGACCCGCTAGGAGAGGAGAGTTTACAGTGCTCCCCAGATCCGTTGTTTAGACTGAGGGTGGGGGATACCAGAAAAGGAGAGGAAAGAGGGGATGAGAAAAGGGAGGATGGACCGTGAAGGAGAGGAGAGAAAGGAGAAAGGAAAGGAAACGGCAGAAAAATAGTGTATGAAAGAGGAATAAAAAAGGAGTGGAGAGAAAAAGGAAGAAGAAGAAAAAGGAACGGGGGAAGAGGAACTTGAGTCGGATTTCGACTTAAAATCTGGGAGACAGAAGGCAGAGCTGCGAACTTGTCTGGTTGGACTTGAAGGTAAGCTGGTGGCGGAGAAAATGTCTCTGCTGTTGTCAACGAGAACACCGCGTGCTCTGGCCTCAGCGGCGTCGATGCGTCGTGCCGTCAGTGAGTCTATTGCACCAGTCACTCGAAACTCACGGTTGTCTATCTGTATGCCATCAATCACCCAATCATTTGTTTGAATCAGCACCAGCCCCAGTAACACACACTTAACATAAACAAAAAAATTTGAGCTAATGCTCACGAGACGTGCGAAAGCCTATAGCAGTTCCTGTTCGCAAACTATCAGTCTATCTCCAGCCATTTCGTCGTAGTTCATTCTTGGAATGTGCGCTGCAGCCAAAAATTGCAAAAATCAACAAAAACCCCTTATCTTGGAAGTTCAGGGTCTTTCAAAGTCGTCGATGTTGATAACACTGAGAAGCTCGTCACTAGTGCTTGTTGTGATAGGCAGCATGCTCATGCCTATCTGCAACCGTTTTCACGAAAGACTGGCCAACAATTTAACGGTAAAATAACGACTTTTACGGGGGTACCACTCTTTGATGCCCTCCTTAAAACCTAGAAAATCGATACTTGGACCGTCGTAATTTACGTTCAATGCTGAAAATTTCATACGCATTCTCCATGTGTATCTCAATTGATTTCGGCGCAATTGGCTCTTATAATGTGTCTCAAAAAATAATATTGAAAGCTACTACAACTACTTAATACATTCTATTACTAAAACAGCTCTACTAAATTTTACTAAACACCAAACTGAAGTTGCAGAAGTAGAAAACCCAAAATACGAAAAAAAGCAAAAAAATGCAAAAAAAACATTAAAAACACAAAATGACTGAACAAAAGCTGAGCTGAGTAGATATCACTGAAAGACGTACGATCGTGCGTATGGTGATGAGTCCGACAGCTTTCGTCTGTTCGGGAGAGCGAGTCTTGGTCGTGAAGTCCACAATAATAAGTCCGTCGTTCATTGCATTCGCTATCGGCATCTCTTCACCAGTGGCAGGGTTACGATAGACACCTCGCGCTGGTATCAGCACCCCCGCTGACATCGCGTCCTGCACAGTCACGCGTATTGCATAATTCGTAATCATAAACGTTATACACTTTGTCCAAAAACATCCCCGACATTTTTGATCGTAACTGGAAGAGGGATTAGCACACAGGACTAGTGGTAACGCGTCTGATCCGATCAGCGAAATTACTGTACGCCGGGCCCGGTTAATACTGCGATGGGTGACTGCCTGCGGGCAAATAAACCATCTCGGGATGTAACCAACCGCCTAGGTCAACTCAGCCTTCCACCCCTCTGGGGTAGGTAAATCGAGTACCGGCCTATCTGGCTGGAGTTAAGGCGGGGCGCGTTCACCTCTGTCGGGTAGCAGGTAACACTGTGTGATCCCACATGGCAGGTGACACTCTGTAACTCTGTGAGGGGTTCGCTCCTTAAGAGCTATATTTAGACATTTCTGACATTTATTAATAGGCCTAATTTATATTGTGAATATTCGTCAGACAATTTAAGTGCCCATCAAAAGTTCATTCAATTTTCCACCTCTCCAAATGTCTGCTTCTGCTTCTGGAGAAAACAGTTCCAACGAAATATTACATTTTTGGTCAAAATAACGCACAAAGGTATTGGTTCACATTTCTGACACTTTTCGGCTGACATTTTATCCAATTGTCTATTTTTTCAACTACTTCGTTCTGCGGACCAGAGCAAAATTGCTCGAAATGTCGGCCCACTGTACAAGCGATCCAACGTTTTAAACGTTTTGTATTGCTGTCACGTTTTTACGTTTTAAACGTTTTTTTCTGGAACGTTTTTACATCCGTGCTAACAGGACTCCCTACCTGCATGGCCAGCAGTTTGTCGCTGCGCGGATCTCGCACGGCTTTTATGACAAATCTCTGTCGTTCCTCGCACGTGCACGTCGTCAGCTGTTCCGTGGCGACGGCCTCGTGTTTGGCCATTAGGCCACCGGGAAGCACCGTAGATAGCGGAGACTGCAAGGTGTCGACGGTCTCAGACGACGATAGACGGTCGACAGCCGACCGCAGTCTGGAACCTGTAGGCGCAATACAGTTATTAAAGCAGATACAATAAAAATGGCCAAGAAAACTGTTCGTGCACAAATTTTAAAAAAATATATTTTGAACTTCAATGTAAACCTGAGTGGCTAAACGATAGGACAAACCAGAAAACGTCTTACGCCATTAATTAGTCCTGTGTCGCAGCTTTTTGCACGCAAAATTTCAGCGATCCAGTACACATTTTAAGAAGGGTGTAGAAAAAATGTGCGTCTTTCAACCGATAACTGGCCGTATCTCCGAAACGCTGAAACACAGGGCCAATTGAGGCTGCTATTGATCACTAATAAAAAGTCGCATTCAGACCATTTCAGAGGCCGCCAGAATTATCGAGCTTGGATGAACTTAAAGTGTCATTACGCATTCTGCTATGACAGAGGTCGGCGATGGTACCGTTAAATAGAGCGATGGCGGGGAAGAGACGTCTATATACCTGCAGCGGTTTGGTCGCAATTTTGAATAGAAAGTTGCTGCTTACAACGAATCACCCACGTGCGCCCAATTACCGTGTCATATCCTAGCACTGATTGTAGCGTTCTCTACAGCAGTGTAACCATAGCGTGTATGGGACTGCAGGCATTCTGGGATCGAAATCGCTTTCTTTTCGCAACCAGAATTCGAACGCTGTCTTCGGATATAGGCGATACGGTCGGCGCACCCTAGCGTCAGCTAGGCTTCTTGTGAAGTTAAGAACACGTTTTGTTGAAGAATATAAAATAGCGTTTTCTCGCAACTACAGCACAGTACCTGTTCGGCGTTTCTCAGGCACGTGGGTTATTTCTTCGGTCGTTTCCACTTCTTCTAGAGTCATCTTCAACTCGTAATATCTGCCACCAACGTACACTGAGATTAACTCATGATATGGTCGGTTTTCCGTTGAAAAACGCACATTTTTCCTACCTATATTTCGTTTTTGTTTTAAACAGATAACGTTTGTAAGCCTGCGCCTTTCAGTCATTTTGGCCCACCCCACTGGCGGCGGAGCCTATTGGGCTCTTTGTGGGCCGGCCCTATCTTCGGCCCGCCCACTTTTCATGCGAAAATTGAAATTATTTTTCCAAAGTTGAACGTAATGATGCACAGGAGATATTACAGTTTTCCGTTTGAAACTGGCGCACATGCGACAACGACCACAATTCCGCCTTCCAGGAACCGCGGTCCGCACAATCGCACATCTCCGGTAAAGGCAAACCTGAGACGCGTTTCGCACTTTTACTACTAGGTTAGAAAGGCAATCCAGGCCGTGCCCCATCAGGAGCATAAGCGGGGTGCTCATCTCCCATACGTTGGCGGCTGATCCTGTAGGTGGATAAACCACTTGAGTCCGTGACGCATGGCCAGTGCGACGCGAGACCTACGGTTACCTTCCCAGCCTCGGGGCATCACCGCCTTTTGACCGGTACCAAATTATACTGCTTGATGAACAGAGGCACATGTGGGTGAACAACTTGCCCAAGGTTGTTACCTGGCAGTGCTCCGAACCCGAGTCGATCCGGGGATCTTTCGGTCATCACTCTCAGAGTCTAATCCGTTACCGTTACAGTACCAAGCCACACATGACATGGAGGGGTAGGAAAAATGTGCGTTTTTCAGTGGAAAACTGGCCTTATCTCAGAAACAACGAAAGAAACACTGGAAGTCGCATATTGCCTTTCAAATGACATGAAAATCATTCATCTTGGATGACCTTGAAGGTCAGTAGAGCAACATAAACTGTATAGGATGTAGCAGGGGCGTCTATCTCCCTAGGACACACTACGCAAGCCTCCTCCCCCAATCTACCCTCCAATGTTTACCACTTCCTGAAAGTCGACTCAAGTCCCTCTCAGATTAATCTTAGTCAATTGCCGCTATAGACAGCATCAGTACTCGGGATGCCGATAGAAAACCCTCTAGTCTAGTGGGGTCCGGAGCAGAGCCCCGGTTGAAAATAAATTTTGTGCATTTCAGACTCACAAAACACTTATGGTCAAGTTCTGGTGGAACGATGACTGCCCACCTTGAAGTCCTAAAATCTGCCCCCCTCCTCCCGCTTGAGAAAAGTAATACGCTCAGAGCGTAGTCCTCAATGGACGCAGACGCCCCTGGGCTTTAGCGCGTTTTTCCTAGTGACTAACGGTGTCCGGACATTCTTCCCCCCGGTCATAACTCCCCCTTTCCATTGTTTCAGTCTGTAATCACATCTTATGCAAGTGTTTTTCTCATCACATAAAAAGGTACTGGCAACAACATTAAGTTCAGAGGTGAAATGTCTGAATATAGAAAAACTTCATCTAATCACATGCAGTTGTAGTTACCCAGTTACGAAAAACAGGGCATGCTCATCGACAACTGTTTATTACTTAACAAGTCTTATGCAATGACCTAAGGCCTGGAGTGTCTGCGGGACAGATTTCTTATCATCCAACCCTCGCACACATTGTTTGTGCGCTCCTGCTGCTGCAGCGTAGCCTCGTGCATGTTCCAGATGGACGACGGTACAACGGTGGAGCAAGGCGTAGACGTAGGACCGTTGGTCTATTCGTCGTCGAAGCTGTTGAAGACCTCAGTGCGCCAGACACATAGGTGACATCAAAGTACGAAAGCAAGTCTTCAAGGACGTTGACCTCTGGAACGTTGGATTTCAGATATGCCATTCCTTCAGCGATTTCAACCTCAGGCAGGAACGCCAACCCGTCGATCATACCGCATAAATGGCGAACGATCGGCTTGAGCAGATCTGTTGCTGCTGTCAAAGAGGAGTCGTAACCGGCAACGTTGTTCTATTATAACTACTAGAGCTACGATTGTAGACGTGATGAAAGACCGTTGATGAGCTCCGCCACCTCGCACTGTAAAAGGGGGAGTTATGACCGGGGGGAAGAATGTCCGGGGGGAGAATGTCCGGCATTCGTGACTAACTGGGCTTATTGTTTTTCGCGGTTTCAAACTGCGACACATAGTTCAGCAGTAGATTGTGTCGAAATTACTGCATGGAGTGGGATGGACCAGGACAACACGCGCACGAATTTTTTTTAGCACAAAACGTAGATGCTAAGCGTTTGAGTTTCGACCTACTGGGTTCAAGGCGTCCTCCATAGGTTGGAGTCTTCAAATTTGGTTGGTGGCGTGGCGTAGTTTGTAACTCGTTTCGGATGAGACAAAGTTACTCTATGCCTGGCCCGGTTAGTACCGCGATGGGTGACTGCCTGCGGGCAGGTAAACCATCTCGGTGCGAAGCCTGCCAGCTAGGTCGACTCAGCCTTCTACCCTCTGTGAAATGGTAAAATGAGTACTAGCGGTGGTCACGAAGACGTTAGAGATTTTTGAAAAGCGACGTGCAAACAACGTTACAGTCACCAAAGTAACACTGAAATGAAAAAAATAATTTTTGCTGCCACGGGGTCCCCTGGCAAGGGGCCCATGCCATGGCATACTTGGCATATCGGTTAATCCGGACCTGTCTCCAGACCCCACCTTTTCGGCGCCTGCGGCGCCTAGTTTCTTGCTTTGGCGCGTTCGTCAAATCTGGCCCGTCCACTTTTGGGGTGCTTCCGCCGTCTATGGCCCACCCTGTATACGCATCATGTCCAACGTGTTTCTCTGGCGGTCCATCCAGCGTTACAATTCGGCAGACTTCTCGGTTACTAGCACCGGTACTGTACCGTGTGTTTAACTTTTGCTTTTTATTAACACAAGGATTCTTATTACAAAGGGGGCAAAAAGTAATGACAACATATATTATTAGAATGTATGTATAGGAAGCTGACAAACCGTTAAAACGCGCGACAATCGATGACAATATCAGTATCACACGTCAATTTTAAGGTACACAGGCCACAAGCACAACGGACAAACGTAAAGGTAAAAGTAAAGTCCAATACTTGCTATAGCGCTTCTTACATAAGACGGACTCGTGAACAGAAGCGCTTTACAATCTCGGACGTGACAGCTGATTGGCATAAGTTAATAATACCGCAGCGCACTATGCGGCCATCCATTGCCCGCGTTAACGAACAATAACTGGACCCGCGGTTTGCAGCAAGCAAGTATACCACCGCCTCAGTCAGCCACACTAGGCACCTTCACTCCGTAGCCCGTAAGCTACTACTCATTTCCCATCTCGCTGAAGGTGGGCGGCTAAATTGACCCAAACACGAAGTGAGTCGGTCTCACTTAAAGTTCTTTCCGTGTGCCAGTTGTCGCAGATGGTCAAAACGCTGAACAATGCGAATCGGCCGCGCAGCTTCTTTTAGACTGTCCCGGTACTTCCGGTATTGCTTGTAGAAGTTCTACAGCCACAAGCAGACAAACAAAAGAACAGCGCTCAACTTTGAGTCACGGGCCTATCTACCTGCTGCACCGTTCAGAATAAAGGTAAACCTTGAAGTGAATAGTTTTTAAAAGGTTTAAAGAAATAGCTCTTCATGGAAACCCATCTGAAAGCTACGGAGCGTCACCTGCCATACGGCATCACATAGTGTTATCTGCCACCCGATGCCGGTAAACACGTCCCGCTTCAACCCCAGCCTGGCAGGCCGGTACTCGATTTACCTACCCCGGAGGGATAGAAGGCTGAGTTACCCTTGGTGTTGGTTATATACAGAAATGATTTACCTGTCCGCTGAGAGTCATCCATCCAAGTATTAACCACTTGATAGCACATAACCTAACAAAACGTGTTAAAGGTCCATGGACACCAAAATTAACGTGTATATTTTATCCACTTTCCTAAAATTGCATAATGTTTTGATAATTTTTAAAGTAATATCAGCGCCCAGCGTTTTGCCAAGACGGAGGAATTTACCTTGGAAATCGACGATCTACGAAAACCACGTAGAAAACGCGCCGCCATATATTGTAGACGCCCCCGGTGACGTCACCACGCTAGCCAATAAACATTATGGCTTGTGCGATAGCAACAAGCTGCTGTATAAGCGATGTGCCAAGTCAATGGGAAAGCCAAAAATTCGACCCCCACTGCTCCCACATTTTTCAACCGATCTTTCTGAAACTCAAAACCAAGAAAGATATCCGGGATACGACCCTGCACGCAAAATTTGGTTGATGTTTTGATGTTGATGTTTTGGTTGATGTGAAGAGGGTCTGCAAAAATGGCGAATTTTGACTTACTTATGGTTCTTTCTTTTTCTGTACTCTTCGCCTCGCATCCAGATCACACCGTAGGACTGATCACGACCTATGAGAGCTCAAAACGCGTGTTTCTGCGCAAGGAAGTGCCTTTTGGAGGTCTCGGTGATAAAAAGTGAAGTCTAAGGGTCAAAACTCCCCAAAAAATGATTTTGGGGGCCTGAATAGGCATTTTAAGCCAAATTTGCGAAATTTTCAAATTGTGATAACTCGAAAAGTATAAACTCGATCAAAGAAAAATTTGAAAAGCAAGTTTAAAACCGCAAACGGGCTTCGCGGCTGGTCCGGCGTTACAAAATAATAATTCAAAATGGCGGCGGCCGCCATCTTGGATTTTTGCACAAACACTAGTAACTCAGCTGCCGTTTAAGTTGTATTAATGTAATTTTGCAGAAGTGTATCCAGCTACATGACATATGACCTGGACTGTTCAAAGGAAATAGCAGTCAGAATTGCAAAGGCAATGGCAAACCTGAAGGCCTTGGACAAGATTTGGAAAAGTAAGGCGATCACTCTGAAAACAAAGCTCAGCATCCTGAAGACATGTGTGTTCAGTGCAATGCTGTACGGTTGTGAAACATAGACAGTTACAAAACGCTGCGAAAGCCGAATCCTGTCCTTTGAGAGAAAATGCTACCGGAAGATTCCCTTTCCCTTCTTTTTCCTCTTCTTTTTTTTCTACCCCTATTCCTTTCTCTTTTCTTTCCCCTTTCCTTTCCCCTTTCCCTTACCCTTTTCTCTTTCCTTTTTTCCCTTTTCGTTTCTATTTCCCTTTTCTTTCCTTTTACCTTTCATTCTATTTCTTCTTCCCCTTTCTCTTCCTTTTCCCCTTCCACTTTCCTTTTTTCTTCCCTTTTTCTCTCTCTTCCTTTTTCTCTTTCCCTTCTTCCATCTTTCTTTTCGTGTCCACGTCCATGCATTCAATATCTGACGGGACATATCTCCATAACGGTGCAAGATAGACCCATGGTCACTATGGACCACCCATAGGAAGTCGACCCCCGGGAGTCGAATGACCACGTGACCGATGATGTCACGTGACCACGAGGCGCCATATCACCATAACGGTGCAAGATAGACGCATGGTGACGATGGACCATTTATAGTAAAGTGCCTGTGACGAATCAAATGGTCTCGTGATTGACAGTGTTTATTGTTTAGTTAAAATAATAGAGAAGGATGAAAGGATCATTACTGCTGTACAATTTGACATTAAACTGTTTGATTTTTTCTACCGGTCTAAACAGCTCAGTGATTATATTTATACAGACATATACTGTAAACTATCGAAATGCATTGGACAGACTCCGTGTTCGTATGAACATTAACTTGTTCTCAGAGCGATCAGCCACCGACTGGGCGCTCACACCGAGGCATTCTAGCTCACTTTGGACCACAACAGCGACGACGACGATGACGTCGACTCTACGCCGTCAGCCACTGCCACTGTCAGCGTCACCGCAGCTGCTGCAACAGCCACTCCGCATCGTGATATGTGTGAGGTCTGCCTCATCACATCACGCTCTGGAGTAGCTCTTGTTCCATGTGGACATTCTCGTTTCTATTTCAGTTGTGCGGAAGCTGTGAAAGACATGCCCAACGGCTGCCCCATTTGCAGAACACCAATCGAACGCGTGCGTTCGGTAAATAATATATAGACTAGTAGACACAGAACTTTTCGCAGGCTATGATTTTACGAACTTTGTATTCGGATTATGAAACCTAACTCAATTCGTTTCAAAACGTTTGCGTAATTTTTGGCACTCGTGAAGACTATCTGGTATTTTTTACGTACAGAAATAATACTTGCATAGTTACTTGGTTGGCGGCGTGGCGTATAGCGTTAATGCGTTGCGTCAAGTCAACGAAGTTGTTGTACGGCGAAACAAGTTAGTATTTGGATGGGTGACTGTCTGTGGACAGATAAACCATCTCTGTATGAAGCCGGCCAGTCATGTCAACTCAGTTTTCTCACTCCGTGGAATGACAAAATGGTAAAATGAGTATCAGCTTTCGGGCTGAGTAGTAATTAGTAATAAATGGAGATGGCAAGCGCAGTACTGTAGCTGCCTACAGGTGAATCTAATTCTCAGACCCACTGCTGGGATGGTCCAAGAGTCGGCAGCCGCCTGGCGCTCGTGCTGCTCCGGCCAAATAAACCGGGTAAACTCTCGCAGTGCTACGATGAGAGCATCACAAATATTGTCGTTGCTATTGCTATTACTATTACTTGAAAATGGCATGGTCCTGCATTTCCAGCTACTGCGATTTAACCCTTGTCCGAGCAACGATTTTTTGCGACGTTTGTCAACAACAGGGGGGGTGAAATAACTCCCAGGCATATATAGAGTTCTAGAACACATAGCGACACAATTTTAACGGCTACCCCATATTTTCGGGGTCAAGCTTTTCAGTAGTAATACTGCCGACGTTAAGGGAAGTCGGTATTCAAGATGGCAGCCACAAAACCGGAAGTACTAATGATGTCGCTGGCTTTCCAGATACACGTGTCGCTCCAACGACAGCATCGGCGTTTACGACTGTGTACAAAACATCTTAATCTTCAATGATGTTGGCCGAAGCCACGTTGTGTCGAAAATATAATATGGCGACTGGTTAACAGGAAGTAGTAATAATTTTGCTGCTGTAACAGATAGACATGTCGTTCCAGAGACGATATAGGTGTTTTCCACTATGCACAAAACATTTAAACCTTCAGTGACCATGGCCGACGTCGAAGGAGGTCGATATCCAAGATGGCAGCCATAAAACCGGAAGTAATAATGATGTCGCTGGCTTTCCAGATACACGTGTCGCTCCAACGATAGCATACGGGTTTACGGCTATGTACAAAACATTCTAATCTCCAACGATATTGGCCGATGCCACGTTATATCGAAAATTCAAGATGGCAACTGGCTAACCGGAAGTAGTAATAACTTTGCAGCTGTAACAGATAGACATGTCGTTCCAGAAACGATATAGGTGTTTTTCACTACCCACAAAACATCTAAACCTTTAGCGACCATGACCGACGTCGAGGAAGGTCGATATCCAAGATGGCGGCCCCGTAACCGGAAGTAATGTCAATGTCGCCGGTTTTACATTACTCACGTTGCTCCAAGGATCGCATAGGGGTTTTCAATTATGTACGAAACATTTTAATCTCTAACAATATTGGCCGATGCTACGTCATGTCGAAAATCCAAGATAGCGGCTGACTAACCAGAAGTAGTAATAACTTTGCTGCTGAAACAAATAGACATGTCGTTCCAAGGACGATATAGGTGTTTTCCACCATACGCACAGAACATTTAAATTTACAGCGACCATGGCGTATGCAACCTTGTGCCGAAAATCCAAAAATAACAGCCGACTAACCGAAAGTAGTAATCTGTACTAAACGTAATGTTGTTTAATTGAGTTGCTTTTCTAGAAACGGCGTCGAACTTTCAACAGCAGATCAGCCAGGTAGGGCCTATGTTCGTCGGCGACATGCTGCTGGTTTCGTTTGCTGACATGCCGAGGTGTAGTCCGCCGCTGTATACATGTTGTGCTATTAGTACTTCCGGTTGTGTGCTTAAAATTTAGAAATAAAAAAAAATGTTGTCGTCTGCACACCTACGCAGTCACTTTTGGTCTCCAACATTCACAATGTCAAGTGCGTGAAGTTTGCATGTGCTTCATAGGCAAACAATGCCTGTAGTCGCACAAGCGGCCAGCTAGACGTTAGAACCAGACCGACTACGCAAAACTAAACCTACGCAAAAACCTAAAAACCTAAAAACCTAAAACTACGCAAAACACTTTGCTGTTTTCGGTAGGCCAAAAGTTCTGCTACAATATCGCAGCAAACATCTGCCTCATTCATTTGCTTAATACAAATTTTTTGGCCAAAACCGGCCTGGGGGTCATTTACTTCTCCTCTGTTGCCGGTATAAGGGTTAATCCGTAATAGTTAAAGCCGGTTCACCCGAGCCGTGTCCACGGGCCGTGTTGTGTGCGCGGCCCGTAAACACGGTTGCGTTTTTTTTCAGTGAACACGGCCAGTGAACACGGGTCGTGTGAACAGCGCACCCGTGTTCACGGCCCGTGTAGACGGTATATAAACCAATGAGAAAATTTCTTTTATTTTTGTCAGCATTGCGGATAACGTAAACACGACGTCATTGTCAGTGTCCATTATGAAATTATTTTTTGTGAATTTTGTATTATTGCACACGTAGGTTTTATTGCAAAACGTCTACTGACACGTTTTTTTCTGTGAAAGACTCAGCTGTTTCAGGCATTTTTAATAGACAATCTTTGCATCGGTGCACTGCTCGTCTTAATAGCCAATGCCAGTGTTTTCTTTCGTCTTAGGTATAACGCAATGGATAAAAACGTAACGAAAAACAATATTTTTATATTAAATTTGTTTATTTTGTTTGGAAAATTGCGCTTGAAATATTTTATTAAAGCACTGCTATGACACAGTTTATGCATGGAAAACGACGCAGCTGTCTTGTTTTTGTTTTCACCAATCAAATAGCCCTGTAAACTATATGACTGGCAGCCGGTCAAATAGTCAGAGAGTTAGGGTTTGGGGTTTATAGGGTTAGAAGTAGAGTTAAGATTAAGGTTTAGGGTTAGGTTAAGTTTAGCGTATTTCGGAGAATTATGTGACGATAATGCACACTCAAACAAAGCTTGTATCATTGGTCATAAACTTGAGTGTGCTGGAGGTAAGCATTCAACTTGCCGACTGAAGCCACCCGTGATTCCTTAGATTAAGGTTTCCAGTTGGTCGGCTGTCGTCTGTCGTCTTATCTCTGCAGCACTACGACGAGCACCGTTGGGTTTTTGTAAGTACTGGCTAAGGCTGTCTAAGACGGCTTCCGGATAAATAGCCGGCTCGGGTAAGACCAGATATTTGTTCAATAACCGTAAGAATAAAGAGTAGACTATTGATACGGCTGCTGTCGGATAAATATCCTGTGCTTATATGAAATGCACAAAAATATGTGCGACTGAAACTCCGCTTTATATAGACCCACACGCAGAAGGTTATGACGCATCCAGAACCTCTAGTCGGTCAATTAAAAAGTGTATACTTTTTATTGCGGTCTATAGAGACCTCACGCTTGACTGGAGTGAGATTATAATTTATAGGCTAAGATTTAACTAAATTCGCTAGACGGCGGCATCAGTGTCACTTTGCTTGCTATCGTCAGCGTTATGCGTAATGCAGTTTAATTAAAATTAATAACACGCAAGCACGCACTTGCCGACTGGCCCTACCCGTGATACACATGCTGCTAGGGTTGAGGTCGTCAAATGGCCGGCTGCCGTGAGGGCGTGTCTTTGCGGGAGTACGACGAGCACTCAAAAATACTCGTACCTACGAGATAAAGCCGTCCAAGTCGGCTGCCGGATAAATAACCGAGCCGTCGAGGACCGGTTATTTATCCGACAACCGGATAAATATCCTGTGCTAAAATTAATATCCGTGCTACGGTGATATCTTAGCTGCTAAGGTTAAAAACTTGAAATCGTCAGTTGCCTGGCTGCCTTAAGGGCATGTCTCTTCAGGTGCTCGTCGTACCGCCGGCCGATGCAGAGACACGGCCTTAGTTGGTTTACGAGGCTGCTCGTATCACAGGTGCGCGGTAGCGCAGCCCTGTGTTAATGGCGACCCGCCAAGTCAATGGAGAATGGTAAAATTCGATCCCGCGCAGACCCGAAACCCCTTAACTAATCGACACAAATTTTGAAACAGATGATTACATCCGTGAGACGACCCTCTGTGCAAAATTTCGTGCAAATCCGTCCATTGGGGGCTTCTCGGCAAATGGGTGAAATATTCAACAGCACATCGACAGTTAGGCGATGTGATTGTGAATGATATCACCTTTTATGATTTTTTTTGCTGTTTTTTATGTGTCAGTCCTTGCATGTCGCCGTTAACAAGTGTATAAACTGATGTTTTGTACATTTATGTATTGTGCCGGCTAAGGCCGCCCAAGGCGGCTGCCGGATAAATAGCCGGGCCGGCTAGACCAGTTATTTTTTCGACAACTAGATGAATAACAGCTGGGCTATTTGTCTTGCTGCCGGATAAATAATTATGCTGTGTTTAATACCCCGTTTACACGAGGAAGCATACATGAAGCAAACATGAAGCAAACGTATTCAAAATACACGTGCACGACGTGTGCTCTAAGTTTGCTTTATATTTGCCTTATCGTGTAAATGGGGTGGAACAAAACAGTTATCAACTCAACTCAACTGCTCAGCCAGGCTAGCAAACAACACGTGGTCTGTGCACGGCGCCGTGCATGACGTAACAATGCCAATGACGTCATAGCATTGTCACCTGCAGTCACAACAGTTGAGTTGAGTCAAGTTGAGTTGCGTCATAGGTTTGAATTTGCCATAGCGGTGTGGTGTGGGCCTAAATAATCGAGAAGTCGTGGGTTATATTTTCGGTCGGGGTCGCTGGGTTACTACTTGGCTATAGCCTGTACTTGGTCAGTATATAACCATCACCAAGGTCAGCTCAGGGATAGGTAAATCGAATACTGGCTTGTCTGGCTGGGGTGAAGGCAAAGAGCGTTCGCCTGTGTCGAGTGGTAGGTAACACTGTGTGATCCCATAGGGCAGGTGACGCTCCGTAGCTCTGAGATGGCTTTCTCAGAAAAAGCACACAACATTTGACTTTTAACGTTTAGGTATACTTTGCACAGAAAATATTCTAAATATTTACGTCAAGGATACAGATCGTTTTCCTTTTGTGGAATCATATGCATCTCTTAGTCAATTGTCATCGATCTAGTGATATTTTTTGCTACGTTTTGATCGTGAGAAACCTGGTACACGTCTCACCATACTATGACCATCAGTACGCAAACGTGTAAACAGCAGCGATTCTACTAGACTTGGACTGGATCGTGTTCCGTTACGATTCGCTAGAGGGAGCCACCTTTGTTCCACTGAGGAAAAATTCTGCCGAGCGTTCTGAAGTCTCCCTGTAAGCAAGAGCAATACTCAAGTAATACGATGGTTCATAAACCAGTAAGACTGTTCATAAACCATTCGATTATTATGGCATTTAAATAATTAAAAACTTGACGGCAGTATATGCAAAATAATATTTAATATTTGTTGTTAATGCGGCTTATACGAAACATAAGCCATGTTTTATTTGCAGTATTTACGATGCTTTATACGAATGTTATAGTGTATATTTTGTAACTAGGCCCTATTTGTTATCTTGTAAGAATAATTCAAGCGTTGTTAGACATTTGTTAACGTATATTGAACACAAAAAAGCCTAAATGTTAATGCTAATTTAACTTTTATAGTTTTGATATTTCGTGGATGGTTTATAATGTATTTATGTTTTTTGGTACATAGGCCTATCACTGTTTGGCTTAACTTTATATTATTTTATAATCAATCGTATCTATTTTACATAATAAAATAAATAAATATATATACATATAGTGGTTGACACTTTCCTTTAAATCATTTTATCGCAATAACAAGACATGTAAACACATAATTATGTATATAGGCCTAATAATGATATTTAACAGTTTAATTAATGAAAACAAATTGAATAACACATTAGCAAATTTCATCCAAAAAAGTAGATATAGGAGTATGTACGATACTGTTTATTTAAACTGAATTTGTTACACCTCTGCTGACAAAATGTCAAACGTACACCACAGTAAAACTTTGTAATGCGATGTATAGCGTCAAAGTTATCGAAAAAAACATGCGGAGTAGACCAAACATTGAGAAATGCAATTAACAGACAGCGTTGACTCTTTGAAGTAAACAAACATTTTTCGCAGTGGCTTAATGAAACAAACCATCTTTAGTGAAATTGGTCGAAACCAACAATAAATAAATTACAAAAAATGTTGTCTGTTTTGCAGTTATAATTTGCCGTATCATAGTAAAAAATTCCATGTCAGAACAATTTTTGGTTTTTTGCGCAATTTTTTCGCACTTACATATATTACGGTTAGTTTGCAGAATGTTTCGATTTGTTTATGTTGGTCATTTGTTGTACGTTTTTGAATATTTTGTTTTTAATGTTGCATGTATACCACAGTATAGTAGACGAGTATTATAAAATAATATTTTGATATAGTGCTTGACGTGAGTTGTCAGTGTAAGTTAAAACCGGTTTACGGCTAAATCACACACCAACTGTAGACACATGCACATTTCAGCTTCAATTCGCTAATTTATAAATTTTGTTTGTAATTTATAAATTATGAGTAACAGCGTATAAGCTCATATTTTATTCACGTGTGCATTTTTCGTCAGTGCGTGCTATCAGTCACCGGAAATGTTTGCAAACAATGGCGTGCTGCATGCAAAACAAACGAACATTTATATAATTTTGAGAGTTTTAATGCATCGTAAACAAATCATGAACTCTATATATAAACATGACAATGTCGTAATTAGTTTTATTTAATGCGTCGAATATATAGAGCACTATAAAACAAAATTACGTTTTATTTACCTTTGCTTGCAAATTTTGGCCGTTGACGAACTTGCTGGTGTTTTTTTGCTTATTGGGAAAAATCATTGGGAAAAATCCTGGTAGAGTTAATTATTTAGTTAAATACACATTATTTATAACAGTAGCTGATGTTTTTGCATGCGTCAAATACTGCATTTGTTGTTGTTATAATATGCAGCATACACGCACATTTTCGGTTATTTTCACTGTGTGCCTCATATTGTCGACTTATTTCCTCGTTATCGTGAATAGAAGAGCCTCTCGTCAAACTGTTGCATGATCATAAAAATCTACAAGATACAAGATATTTGTCCTGCAGCCAATTTATTATCTACTGGCCATTTGTACGGCCGCCGAATAAATAGTCAGTGCGTATTTCATATCTGCTAAAATTCAATCTAAGTGAATATATAGACAGTATGCTAAGCTATTAACGGAACTAGGCTGTTTTGGCACCGATTAAAGTAAATCATCTACGCAAAAAACACTGAAAAGAACAGTAGGCTAATCAAGATTAACACCAAGAATGAAAACTGGAAAAGGATGTGTGACAAATAATCGAAAAAAATGTAGTCTATTGTGTGCAAATTATATATGTTTTTGCATTAATGTTTATACTTTTAATTGTGAACACGTCATGAGTCAAAAGATGCTGTAGACATTTTATGAAAACTTTGGCACATGTGCAATTATGTTGATAATAGACCTACTATTTCTCTCTAACTGCATTACAAAACTCATAAAAAAGAAGTCTGTATAAAAGCCGTTATTTTTGTGCCTAAAATATGTTGCTACACTACCTGGCGAAAACTGCATGTTCGCTGCAGTGGTAACTTTATATTAGCAGTTGGAATCTTCTACCGCATCTCCGTCACTATCGATCTTCTGCCGACCTTTCTAAACCTCGCTTTTCAGAAAATTTTATACCAAGGCATTATCTTCTATAAATCTGCTCATTGCGCATTTAACTCTGCTATTAAAGTACTCATGTCTCATGATTGATAGATTGACAACTAATAATTTTGCCACAAATAAATAAAATAACAAATAATTCCGCATGAGCTAAATTGTTTTTGCTAAGCGCAGAACGTTTGAACAACGCGTCGTCAACGCATCTGTTAACGAGCACCTTTTCGGCTCAAAACACAGATAGCCTAAATAGTCAGAGCATATTTTGCCGGCAGCTACTATTTCCCCTAAGCCCAAGCATAAGTTTAGTCCTAACTCCAACTGTAACCCTAATTTAAATTCCAATTTTTGTGACAATACAATACACCCAAACAAAACTGCAAACTTTATTATGTCTCAGGATCGACCGATGCGAGGTTCAACTGGCTGAATTCGTAAAATTTCGTGACCGGCTAAATAGGCAAAAAGCTACTGTAGGCTTTTTATTTGGCAGCCGTACAAATAGTTTGTAGGCTATTTGTACGGCTGCCAGATAAATAGTTATAGCGGATTTTTACTTGTAAATAAGCGACTTTGCGAATGATATTTTTGAACTGTATTACTGTCGTGAAATACAATGTGTATGAGCTAAATAATCATAAAAAATTTTTTATAACTTATCACAATAATATTAATAGATAATACATGATAAAACTGCAGTATATATAATTTATATGCGCAATTACACATAACAAAAAATTGTTGCTATTTTACTGTAATATTAATTTTATGTTATATAACACATAACATAAATGATGAGACTCATGCATATGGATAACCCTATATAATAATTATAATCTCAATTATAAAACGCATAAAAAATGGCGCAGAAAACGTAAAAAGCAAAAGCTGCACGTAACCGAAGTAAACATAAATAAATTATCAGAGCACACTGCACGACAAAGTGTTCGGACGCGAAAAAAGTATACCGAAAACTTGACTGTGATTGTAAGCTATACAAAGTTTTGTCTACAAAGCTTCACATACTAAAATTAAAGGATAGAATATACACCGATAGTGTCAATATAGCTTTAAAAATGTTAGTATTCAGTAACTGATGCTGGTTAATATTTAAGTATAAAAGATTATTTATATGCTACTTTATTTGTATAAATTTATGCATATAAAGATGGCGACGATTGAAATCACGATGTATAGGATTAATTTTTTAATGCTCAGTATACTGTGTGTATGGCTATTTATGCTCGTGTTTCTATATATGGCCTATCTACTGTATATTTCACATAGCTCATAAACTGAAAAACTAAAATTTTTTCAAATAGAGATGGAATCACAGAATGAGAAAATAGAAGTACGGTCATAAATTAAAACACAAAAAATTAAAAAAACTGACTAAAATTAAAAAACTCAAAAAAGATAAAATAAAAATAATTAAAACTGAAAAAAACGAGAAAAGATGGACAGAAAAAATGAAAAAAAACAAGCGAGTCCGGATAGCCGCGAAATTATACATAGCGATGGAAAAAAGCGATCCCTATACCAAGAACTACTACCACCATGCATGGACGCTGTGATGGATGGGAGAAATGGAAATGGAGAAATGAATGATGTGGAATTGCACGTGGAGAAATAGCATGCACGGCGGGGGGCCGTGGGCAAACAAGCGTGAATGCACGCGCACATGCACAGAATGACAAAGCACTAACGATCAAAGCAACTCGGCCTCAGTGTGTGCAGTCCGTTTCATGGCCAGTGGCGGAGACAAATGGAGAGGGGACAGGACCAGGTTTACAATCCCATCTTTTTGTCAAAAATTGATATTAAGAACTCAGAAAAATATTTACAAATGTTGCCATTAAACCTCATGTTTTGATGCTAGAATTGCACAAAATTCGATTTCGGCTATGGCTGCGCCCCACACCTTGCTGGGGAAGCTCACAGCGCTTCCCAAGCCTCGTACTTGGAATTTAAAGGCTTCTACTTCTAAGGGGAAAAAGGAGAAAAAAAGGAAAAAAAATAGAAAGAAAAAAAGCAAAAGGGATACAAAAGAAGGAGAAAAAAGAAAAGGGAGGAAAAATAAGGAAAAGAAAGGGAAAGGCGGCAAGGCCCCAATTCGTATTTCTGGCTACGCCACTGTCCATAACCGTGTGCCACAACGGCGAGCTAGTTCTGCAAGGCTTCCAAGACGATGATTGAAAAATCGATCGCGTTCGTTCGGACCAACCGATGGACGGACCAGTCACCATGAGAGAGTGGCGTTCGTCCTCAAATGACGAATGCGAGATCGTCAATTCATTTCACGTCGCTGATGTTTTAGTCCTCAGATTAATAGTTTTAGTTTTAGTTTTCGTCTAAATTATATACAGCTATAGAAAAATAATTTTTTATATGCGTATAATTTTGGTTAAATTTTAGTTGTACAAAATGCTTATAAAATGCCAGATTTGACTTTTTTGCGTAGCATTTTAAAATGCTACCTGCATGCAGGTAACTCTGACGTTATTACGTCAGCCGTACAAATAGCCTTCGGGTGCTTGACGCATACCGCCGCAGATACACGGCCTTAGCCGATACGGTGCTCGTACGTAGCGGCTAGGATCATCCAAGACGGCTGCCAGATAAATAGCCGGGCTTTGAAAGATCGGATACTTATCCGACAATTGAATGAATAGCCAATAGACTATTTATACGGTGTCGTATAAATATTCTGTGTCGTCGACTTCGAATTCGCTGCCTGGAAGTCTTCGTGACCCAGAACTGAGTCTTGACACTTTCAAACGTCAGCTGAAGACACACTTTTTCGCGAAAAAATGAGAGAGTTTCTTGACTATGCGCTATATAAATTTACATTTTATTTACTTATTTACTAACTTAATCTTTCCTCGTTTGTCTTCGAATTGTAAATTTTAGTTTTCGTTTTCGTTCTGGTCAGTGAAACATCTCTGGGACCGTGTGCATCGGAGCGGTGCAGCGATCGATTTCTGCATCCCGACGACTGGCTAGTCCTGACTGAATGATGTATCGCCACCAGCATCTGAATCATCATCATCATCATCGCTATTTTATATAGGGATTTAACGCGGCTTATACATAAGATACGTTATTTATTTACATATAGCCTACGTTGTAACTATAGCTCATTTCTGCCATTTTTAGTATAGATGTATACAGTATATATACAGTATTATACGTTATTTCTAGGCAGGGTGTTTATTTTTGTCGTCACCATCATCATCATCATTGCATGCTCAGCTTCGGATGCTGCAGCAACGTCAACAACCGCAAGCGACAGTTATAATACATGTACATTACTATGCATGCACTCTAAACCTCACTGGTTCTACTGCTAAGTCGATATTTATCGGTTGATTTATTTTTAAATGTTTAAACAAAAAGTACAGATGAAAGAAAAAAAATAGACCTCTATAAAACCCGACGATCGTCATGCACTAAGTGCGGGTATAATAACTTAATAAATTCGATTCTAGTACGTAAGAAAAAAATTAACAGAAAAAATTACATTTCCTTCAAGCAAAACACATTGCGATAATAGCGACAAATTTTTTCGCCAGAAAAAATGTAATAAAATAAATTAAATTTTTTTTCGCCAGAAAAAAATGTAATAAAATAAATTAAAATGAGAAAAATTATCAGAGTGCAAATAATATATAATGAGTGAGTAGGCTACCGTGTACACGTTTTTGCAGTTCTCTGTGTTTTATTTGAACGGAAATTGTAGACAAAAAGACTGGACATGGACTGCAGACAATGCGAATATCGCGTGACAAAGTTTCATTTTCCATGTACGCTGGCCGCTGATAAGTGAGCGACAACAAGTGGAAAGAAAAAAGTGTCAAGTGTTTGCGCATGCGCGACGCTTTTGACGGGCTGCACATATCAATTATTGTCAACGCGGCAGCGAAAAGGTCATGCACATGCACGATCTCTTACTTACTTACTTCGGAGATGAGATCTTATGCCAAATGGTACTTACTTATGTTGGATTTAAGTGACACCTTTATCCTATTGTCCCAATTGCGATAAATTTTTTTCACATTACTGAATTTGCAGGGATGGATAAGAGTCCCATCGCAGTTTAATTAATTACTGCGCTAAAAATGTTTAACGATTATATGCCGTGTCTCAAAAACGTGTTACTTTTATTTTTAATTTTTGGCGTGCTACATTATAAAAAAACTTTCTATAAATAAATAGTTTAGCCCACCTCGAGTAAATACTGTTGCTACACTACATTATAAAATGCAGAAGTCGTAATTTCCCTGTCCATGCACTTTTCGAAATTCGTGAATAGCATGCGTCAGCCTAATATAGGCTAACTTATGATAGAATTTGATCTACGGCGTGCCACTGCAGTTAGATATGACAGCCGTGATTTGCTCAAAACATATGGCGCAATAGCTACATTGATTAAACGATTGCTTTCTTACCGTAAAATAACGCTGCTGTTTTTACGTGTGATAGACCTAATTTTAATTGTGCAATGAAACGAATTAGGCCTACTCTAGTAATTAATTTATAAATGTTTACAAAACAGATAAATTATTACAATTTATTTCGTATAATTCAATCACTTTTGCACGTTTATTTACAGCATTTTATCACCGTACAATCTACTTCTTTCTTCGTTCTTCTTATTTATTGTATCGTTAACTTCGCGAATAATTTATTTAAAATCCACAAAGTTCAAATTCCAACCATGTCATAGGCCTATGCTAGAATTCCGCTATTTATCGCAGTCAGAAAAAAATGCCAGCTTGCTTTTCGTTGGGGCAATAACCATTAAGTATAAAAATGATTTAAAATTGAGAATGAAACTCTTGGCCAGAAACGAAAATTGAGCGCATCACAGCGCTACGTCAATTGTCGTGATAGTTCGTGTGCAAACAGAAAAGACAACGAAGAAAATCGACACGGGAACATAACGAGAGAATTGCGTGACAATGTTTCATTTATCGTTCGGACCGGGTCGAGAAAATGCAAACAAAACATGGTGTGTCAAGTGCAGTATTCTGCGAAGCTTCGGCAGCTTGCACGCAGGCCATTAATTACATGGTTTAAGTACACGGATCAGATGATGATGACAGACGAACGATGTCTTCTTACTCGTATTGTCAAATGTTTTTGACAACTGACATCTAATCTATAATGACACGTGTCAGTCGGTGCGCGGGACGCAGCTGTCACTTGCCTGCTAACAATGTATATAATTCATTATTTCACACACTAGGAAGAAAAAGGTTTTAAATTTTTTTTTCGTTCATTTATATTTTTGCATTTGCTGAAAAGGTGATGCATGAGCGTTACTGCCAAAAGACAGCAGCGTGCTATGGCATTTATCACGTATACAGACTTGGCAACTATGATAAATGTCACATCAGTCACACATCAACGATGTTTATGTTCTGCGCCGGTTGAAACGAGAAAAAACCGTTTGCAGCACGCAAAAAAGGTGCTGGCTCCCAGCTCGTCAAAGCGAAGGAAGGAGCGAAGACACACGGTACAAGCCTCTGCCCAGTGGCGTAGCCAAGAAGGCGCAGAGAGCCCAGTCCCTTCCTCCAATTCCCAGACAAGACATAAACACACGTTTAAAATGCATTAAATGTGCCAATTTGGACAGTTGATTCTCCGGAAAATAATCAAAATTGCTACCACCAAATCTCATATTTTAAAGCTATACAATGCACCAAATTCGATTTCGGCTGTGGCTTTGCCCCAGACCCTGCTGGGGAGCTTACAGCGTTTCCTGAAATCTCTTACTCCTGGTTAAATTTTAGGGTCCTGTGATTCTAAGGAAAAGAAAAAGAGGGAAAAGGGGCAAAAGGGGGAAAGGGACAGGGCTAAGGAGGGCAAAAAAGTTATTTACTCTTCTGGTAAAATAAAAATGT
>Ga0209367_1002932_pt1 | contig 22889 bp, 17 predicted proteins | sample WorMetLIZISLAND2_FD_187412 | JGI IMG/M metagenome (GOLD analysis project Ga0209367, IMG submission 187412) | Marine gutless worms symbiont microbial communities from Max Planck institute for Marine Microbiology, Germany - Olavius geniculatus... ... | reverse complement strand
TTAGCAAAAATTATTAAAAGAGCAACAGATCATTCATTCTTAAATAATATGCAGCCTTCCGTCCAGATGTATTTGAGCGTCTCAGGCGTTGACAGCAAATTAGGTCGCTGCACAAGGGTTAGACCTATAGGCCTAATCTGCCGTCGACGCCCGAGCCGTTTGGCGCGTGATTTGTCACCTGCGACTAAACGATAATGTACGCCAGTTCCTTAAAACTGAAAATTTGCACAGCGACTACGGTTGCACATTGCACAAAGGATATTCATACACACGGGTCAGACAGACAGAAAGACAGACGGACAGAAAGAGACGGACGAGCAAGACGATTAATGCGGCTTATCGGACGACCATGCACGTAACAAAGCGTGGTGAAAACCTAACAGGCAGCCGCCATATTAATTTATGACCAAATCGCAGAAATACGCGACTTGTAACGATAGAAAGATAAAGAATTGTGTCGCTGTGAATTTTCTTTTGAAACTGCTCCCAGAAACCGCCTCTGAACTATAAATATGCAGCATCATTTAGACTCGAACTTATGAAAAATTCCACAATTGGCTCCTCCCCATTGCCCGTATTCTCAACGTCATGTGCGACTCAGTCTAAATTACTGTACAAAAGTCAATAGGGGCCTAAAATGCGCTAGAACTAAACAAATAAAAATTAAATTTACACGTTCCAAGCTATACGAGAACAAATAGCAAGTCCTGCATTGTCCTTTTAACCACGCAGTAACACTGCAGTGTCACTGAGTATAGGCTAGGCAAACTCACTGCTCACCGACTACCCGCTGACATTTTTTTTTATAAATTATACCACAAAAAGTCTTTTTCTGTTTAGTTTGACGTTTACATTGAAAAGCGAGTATCGGCTGACGGACCGTGGATAGTTGGAGCAGTAGAACGAGTAGACGTCGAATCCAGACGCGCGGGCAATAAAACACTGCGACACTTTGACGGCGTCCGAGTTGCACAGCTCCAGAGCTTGCAAAAGATTCCTGCAGTCGTCATTCACACACACACACATGCACCGTCAACATGTGCAGTATACAGGGTGCGACTTAAAACACAACCCTACGAACAATTTCTCACCGATCACACCGATTTCTCACCTCCGCCAAGGAGGTTATGTTTTTGCCAGAGTTTGTTTGTCTGTCTGTCTGTCCGTTTGTGTGTTAGCAAGATAACTCAAAAGTTATAGAAGGATTTTTCTGAAATTTTCAGGGAATGTCAAAAATGGCAAAAACTACAAGTGTTTCAATTTTGGGGGTGATCTGGAAAAAATCCTGGATTCTGGATCACTTTGCAATTTTCGTTAACATATCTTTATATGGGGCATAATGGAAACCGCTGCTAAACCACATATGGTGATGCCACCTGGCGAACAACATGGCGTTGGCGGAGGTCTGCGGTCTCTGACTGCTTTTTTAGTTTGCTACTATTATGCTTGTAGTTTCACAATTGCAGAATGCGCACCTAGCAAAGCGCGTCACCGTGTTGTCTGTTTGTCAGTAACCTTGGTGTATCGTAACTATACAAGTTGCGTCACTTGAAATTTGCAAAGTAACACATGAATAATTACTAGCTTATGTCCACATCGGCGACCTAGTTAGTATTTTTTAATAGAAAACACCCAAAATTTCGAAAATGAAATACACTTCAAACACATCGTCCGCGAGCGGCAGCACGGTTCTGAAAAAAATAAACACACCAATCAAACGGTGCGTGTTCTCTACGAGTTACGATAGCTAAGCACTTTTCTTTCTGTTGTCAGTCTCATAACTTAAGGAATGCACAAAAAGTACTTATACGTCGTAATGTGCAATGCGCCGACGTTTTGACGTCAGGCATAGTCACAGTACCGGTAACGATAACGATGATATTTTTGCGTGTTTTTTTCACATGACGTTGTGTGTTAGAATGTGGATGCAGTCAGATAAGATGCAATAATGTGCGTGCATATAAGTACGCTAACAGTAAAAAATGTCGCGTAGTCAGCTTAGTTGATTTAATTCCACATAACTACAAAAAAGCCCAGCTGTCGCTAGGACAGCCGACCGTACTGGTTGTCAGCGACCTTCAAGGTCATCCAAGGTCAATTATTTTCATGTCATTTGAAAGCCAGTATGCGACATCCTATCAATGATCAATAGCAACCTAGGCCCTATTTCGCACCATTTAGCCACAATAGCGCGTAACGGCCTTCAAAATCATCCAAGGTTAATAATTTCCATCTAATCTGACAGGGCGTATGTCACTTTCTACTAATGATTAATAGCCGTATCTCTCACCGGTTCTGAGATATGGCCAGTTTTCCGTTGAAAAACGCACATTTTTCCTACCCCTTCCATTTAACTTTTAATTTTAAAATGTTTCCTTTGGAGTATATGGCTGAAATTTTGCATGCCCGAGTTAGCATCCATGGCTAATCATTCGTATAAATAGTTTTTCCCTACGCCTTACCCGTTAGCCGGGGTACATCTGTTACAGACAGACGGACGGACAGACAGACGAACAGACAGTCGATGACCATGACAACAGCTCGACCGTTACTTAAGTACAGATGGCCAAAAACAAAAAAAAAAACTAACGAAATAAACGGATTAGCAAAATAAAATGTCCGGCAAAGGTCACTAAGTCGACTGTCGATGAAAATATATTGTCTTTGTTAAGTACCAACAGTCTCCGGCAATATGATCGAAATAATAAGATACTGGCTTTCATGGAATAACGTTGTATAAGGCGTCAAGGCAAAATAACTGCAATGTGGACGATTACTGTAGGCTAAGTAGAGTGCCAAACACGTCTTCTCATGACATAGGCTATAGCTAGTACTCAGCCTACAGCGATATTACATTATACTGTAGATCAAGTTGACTGCCCACATAATTATAGGCCTATAGTCACGAGCGTACGATTCGGTCATTCTTTCCGTTAACAATAGCGATTTATTACTCGCTAGTGGCATAATAACAGTTAAACAGTTACACTTATTACGGCGCCGATCATTCTGTTTTGGCATGTGCATGTTATGCATGTTTTATTTTATGCTTTGCTTTGATCACGCAGACTATCATCAATTTTAGCTTATAACACCTAACGCAGATAGGGCCTAGTACCCGTTCATAGTTTAATAGATCCTAACATGTTGTGTGCGGCAAAAGTGTATACAGTGAAAATAATATTTGTTCGGATCAAATAATGAGAGGCCTAGTATGTATGTTCTGTTAACTTGTTCGATTTTTAGAAAACACGCATTCGCCGTACATAAGCTTACCACATTCAGAATGCTGCATTCTGTAAGCTATAGACTTAGGTTATTGTCTAACTTCGAAAGCTTTAAAGATGTCCATGATGGTTAATAAATCGACGAAAGCTTTTATGCGTATATTCGTGTACTCTACTAAAATGTACTTTCTGGTGTGTAATCATTCTATCTGTCTCGTTTGTCTACTGATAGCAACTAAACATTCTTAGTAAAATAAAGAGAATATACAATGTACAGATCAAACGTAGACTGCAGCTGAGAAAAAAAATGGACAGAAATATAGACTTAATGGTGTAGACTGGCTGAGAGTTTTCTAAACTGACCGACTGAAGTCGTAGATGTCTTCAATGTTTGCGAAAAGACACTTGCCGTCTTCAGCAGTTATCAACGCACAGTCATTGACTTGTTGCTTGTAGCCCTGCAAACCATAAATGGAAAAACAGTTTTTATGCTTTTAATAAAAGTTTTAAAAACATGTTTTTATGCTTTTTATTTTTAGAATGTTTTTTTTATTTTTTAAAGTGTTTTTGTTTTATTTGTAATGTTGCGTTTTTGTTCTTGTTAAAACATAAACATACAAAATTACAAATATGATGCATTTCTCATGGGCAAATTGCGTTTAGCCCTGTTTTCGATCTGTACCATAATCACCGTTACATAACAACATTCAGTACATGTCGGTCTTTACTCTTGACAAATGGTAGGTTTTTGTTTTTAACACGTTACTGTGCTAATTTTTGCCAAATGTAGTTTAATGTTTTTATGTAAGCTATGTTTTTACATGTTTTTTTTAGAGTAAACAAAAACATGTTTTATGTTTTTTCATTTGCAGATTAATGTTTTTACGCGCGAAAGCAGCTACTGTTTTCAGCGCGTCTTAGCCATCGCAATTCTGTCCGTCTGTCCGTCCCTCTGTCACACGGGTGGATCAGTCAAAACGGTGCAAGATAGAATCACCAAATCCTCACCGTCGGCTGCCCGGAAGACTCTAGTCTCAGGAACCGTAAAGCTTTTCCATAAATTCGAAAGGGATCACCCCGAACGAGGGCGCTAAACGAGAAGGGTGTGCAAAATTTGCGATTTTTGGCCAATAAGTTGCTGTAGCTCAATAACGGTGCGAGATAGGGCCTAGGTTACTATTAATCACTAATAGGAAGTCGTACACTGGCTTTCGATTGGCGCCAAATTTAATGACTTGAATGACCTTAAACGCCAAAATAGTGGGTTTTATAGATTTTTTGGCGATTTCGGGCTGCTACACAAGTCTATATCATTCACAAGATGGCGCCACGGAACTATCGTTATGCGATCCAGATAGAAAATTTGGTATTTGTATATTAACTTAGCGTGAACATCCCAATTTTTAGCTAAACTACTGAACCGAAACTGCTATAGGTTTTCGCGCGTCTCGTGAACATTAGCTCAAATTTCTTGTTAACATCTATGCTGCAAACGTTGCAATCACAACTTTAGTCTTTAATGCATACCGATATACATGTACTGATACAATAAGTGACTGTATTTAAACTTTTGCTTATTTCTATGGCGAACACTTGTTTCAGTCAACATAACGTTAGATCATCGAGCACATTGGAAGTTTTCTTGACAGATAAATTAATACGGGCAGACAGACTAGTGCGCAATACCTGTACAATCTGCTGTAGCTCGGCCACGTACGTTCTCTCAGTCTCAATTAGCTCGGCCACGATCTTCTTCAGGTACATCGGCGACATGACGTCATCATCGCTGACGTCATTGGTGACGTCATCGTGACAACTACAGCAACTCTGACAATCGCAGCAGTAACCAGGCGGAGCCACGTCACTGCCGCCATGTTGTGACGTCATTGCTCCCGCCGGCCAATAGGGCGGCGGCGACGACGACGTGACCGGAACGAAGGTGGGACGGTGCTGAAGGTCAAAGTCAAGGTCAAAAGGTCGTCGTTTGAGATGGTTCGACTGCGGTGTAATGTGACGACGATGACGACGACGATGATGATGTGAGGTGGACGAAGGTGTAGACCGTGGACTGACGCTCACTTCGTCGATGTATGTCACAAGCGCCGGAGCGAGACCCGACGTACAAACAGCATCTGCATAATACGTCTATACCATGTGATGGGGCGATAAAAAAGCTTCAATATTTTCGAAATGTTGTAACAGTTTAACACGAAATTATCAGCCGCGCTTACGACGAAAATATGCTACAGTCAGGACAAATTACGGAAGTTCGCGTAGGCTAAATGGCACCACTTTTACACGGTGTTTCATAAAAAGGGACCCCCTTTTCATTTTTTATCATTCACTCAAATAATGATCAATTTATACAAATTTTTTACCAGTTGTAGCTGAAAAATACTAATTCAAAAAATATTTTAGCAAAATATGGCTGTTAATTAAATATTTTTTGCTAGTCGTGCTGTAATACTGATGTCATAATGTATCGTGAGTACAAGCTTTCTTTTCTCAACTGGTGCTGTCAGTTGCTGAGTAGCTGCTTTGCTTCGATGGTTAACTTAATTTTGTAATGTGCTTTTCTGTTGGCAAATTGATAAAGTTTTACCACTGCAGCCACAAAAATCGCCCAAAACGATCACTTTTACCCAGTTGTTGGAATAGCTTGACTTTTGCTGCTGATTGCAGCTTCCAGCAACACGGTGCACCAGCACACGGAGATTGTGAGATGGTTGAGTTTCTAGATTGCGAGAGACTTGATTTCAAGCCTCCATGTCGTTTAGTTCTAACATGATAAACATTTTCATCAGCAAACCAGATTAAGTTCACCATCGAAGCAGTGTAACAACTGACAGCACCAGTTGAGATAAGCAAGCTTGTACTCGCGACACATTATGACGTCATCGTTACGTCACAACTAGCAAAAAATATTTAGTCAACAGTCATATTTTGTTAAAATATTTTGAATAAGTATTTTTTCCGCTACAATTGGTAAAAATTTTGTGTAAATTGATCGTCATTTGAGTGAATTATAAAAGAAAGAAAAAGGGGTCCTTTTTATGAAACACCGTGTAATTTTAAAGTGTTATTTTTAACTACCGGGTTATCGAAACTGGAAATATTCGTTATGGAGGTCTTTTACTGTCTTCCACTAAATACACGTACGTATTTTCCGCAAGCTGGCAGCGTGGTTTAGTGGTCAACACGATGTGTCCCATCAACGTGACTGCTTTACGCCGTACCCGGTTAGTACTTGGATGGGTGACCGTCTACGGACAACTAAAAAGCATAGAAAGCCGAGTTGACTTGAGTAGCTGGTTATATGCCGAGATGCTTAAGATAAGCTTAGCTTAATCAAGTAGGTCTACTGTATGATCACAATGACACGTGACGCTCCGTAGCTCGGAGATGGGTTTCCATGAAAAGCAAAAGAGAAGAATTAATCCTAAGATGGAGAAATTGAGTGGGCCTGGCCTATAGGGGCCTACGTAATTTTTCGGGAAAAGTAAAACTTTATTCTCACATTTTTTAATACGCCACAGTCATTTTTTGGGTCTATTTGTATCGTTTGCCAAATAACAGACTGTAGCTTCGAGACCAAAATTATGCCTCGGCCTCGAGATTTTCCCATCGTTTAACATATCCGGTAACAAAACAGCAATTCAAATGACTTCAGAAACGTTCGGTGAGGATGTAGGCCTATATCTGTCCGTACCGATAGAACAAGTAATTTTCACGCAGCAAAGCATATAGCAGTGCTTACCTGTGGCGTTATCGGTCGGTTGTGACGCACGCAGGTTGTCGTTCGGGTAAGATAAAGGATGCACCTTGGCAGTACCGGTAGCTGACTGCCTGCAGCCATCCAAGCGCGTCCAGGTCTAGGTGTGTACATGTAATACATTGGCATATGTCACATTAGCGTCGTGCTGCAGTATACTAATTGCTTTATTATTATCAACAGAGTAATATATGGTATACAAAAAAACAAGAAAAAATTTAACTAAACTCAACTAATAAAAATAACAATCGAAATGTCAGTAAACATAATCATAGGCTTATTGATCTAAACTACTATATTCAAGCAATGTTCGATAACTTAGACAAAAATTTAACAGTTCGTGTCGGGGTGATTTCGCTTGGTAGTTTAAACTTTTAAACTCGAAATGCATTCGACATTCGTTGATAACATTTATGTTTGAAGTCCGAAATAATGACAGCAATGATAGCTTATGTCTAATGTTGTCATCGGAGCATTGTCGTTATGAGGGTTTACCTGGTTTATTTGATAAAATACTGGCGGCTGGCATATCTCAGTACAAACCAATTACTGAATTGAGCCGTGAATCCTCTAAACAAGCTGATACATGACATACATGTAGGTCCACCATCCTGTTGTTATACTAATTTAATCACTTTATTCTCAAATTAGCTTAGCATTTAATAAAATCTGAACTAGGCCTAATGAGTGTGCCAAATAGCTCAACGTTACTTACTCTTTTAGTATCTTTTCCATTTATGCACAATCGCGAATGTCATTAGTATTCTTTTTACTTTTTTGCATAAACAGATTATTAACCGTAATTTTTATTAGGTTCGATCGTCTTTGCATTACAATCCATAACAATTAATATGTTAGATAATTATTAGGCTATTGTATTTCATTAAAGTTTCTTACCAACATCTTAAACGGCAGAGATAAGACAAAGAAAACGTCTTTGAAGCACATGTTGACAACTCAGTTCTCAGTATTCTCTTTAGCGATCACAGTCGTCGCAAACGATCATATCATAACATCGAGGCGTATCGTTGCGACATTTTGCTGATAAAAACCTACGCAGAACATAGCGCAATGAGCGACGATGCAATTGCGACAGCTTAGATGCTTTTTGCGCAAGCCGCCCGCCTGCAGCGGTTGCTGAGAGCGCTGCTGCTGACTCGTTATTGATGAAAAATTATGACCGCTGCGGACGAACAAAAAACAGCCGTGCATGCACTCATGCAGGCCGAGAACAAAGCCGGCCATGTCACAGTCACACAGCCGAGGTCAGCCAACCAGCGCAGAGTGTTGAGTGAGGGTAACCGTAGGCCTACTGCTGCACTGATGTATGACTGTTCAAATTCATCGCTAGAGGCACACTGTAGTGTATAACTAACTGTCTAAACTAAACCTGATTGACTGGTTGATTGATTAATATGTTTTATGCCAAATGAGTTTGATTGTTGCTGTTAATCATTTATTCCTGGATTTTGACTTTCACTGAACTAATTTTTTTGATACTTAAACTACATCTGTGATTAGATATGTGATTGCTAGTGAATTATGCAAATGCCAAAATTGTTTTGATGCACTACAATTATATACTTATGCCTTATTAATCACCTGAGTTCAAGCAGCATTCTGGCGTATGTAATTGGGCCACGCGTAGGTGCCATTCTGCTTTGTCTGCTGCCAGTTTTTCGGGTATTTCTCAAGAAGTGTCCATGTCTTTCATATTTCGTCGTCCAGTTTTTTTCCGGCGTTGTATACTTTTAAAACTCATCTATTCGCTAAATGTTTCTATTGAACATTTTATTTTCGATCCGAAATGACATTGCGTGACTTTAGATAAATTTCCAAGTCACAAAAAGCTTTTCTGAGCCATTTCCTATTACGAAAATAGTTTTATTAATGATAATGTTCAGTCGTCTACACAGTGCACAGCGATTGTGTTGAACACACAAAAAAATTATGCACCGCTGTCGTGTACAGCATAGTCTAATCGTGCGGTAGGCCAAAAAGTCAGAAATCGATGCCCAGTTTGCTCTGCGGATTTTTTTCCGTAGGCTGTCGCAAGTGCACTATTTAAGTTTACGTTTTTACATTGTTTTGTTTATGTATTTACATAGGCCTACCTTTTAATTTCTGTCTGGATTACCTTTCTGGCGAGTAAACATGATACTCCGGCAATTTACTATACACGATGTATATCCAACTAGAGCTATAACGAACTCGGCGATCGGTAAAAAATTTGTACATGCAGCAAACAACAAGACGGTGCACCAAACGGCAACGTTGACGCAAGCCTATCACTACTCAGCTGCAGCAACTGCAATTGCAGGTGATGATGTGATGTTGACATTGATATAGGCCTAGCATGGTCACATTCATTAGCTTGCCTTGCGCGTCCTGCACGCATCGCTTATTTAACTCTTTACTACTGATAGCAGAACGGTAGTGTGACATTAGTGTTACCCTTTTTGAAGTCGTCGGTTGACGTTAATGTTACCGGGGGTGGCGGGGGGTAGTGCGGCGACCGCTTATGCGGAGACTGTGTACTCAGTTTAGTCTCATTGCTAAAGTGGGAAAAATAGGAAATTTAGCCTTGCTACTTTAATGAGTTTCAAAAAGTGTGTCTTGTAAAAAAACTAATTCGTCTATAGAAGCTGGAATATGTAGGCATATTCACGTACATAGTATATAGGCGATACAATACAATACAGTAAGATACAGAATTTGCACTCAAAAAACTGACAGAAAAACTGTCAGTTTAATCTAGCACATAAACTAAAAAAGTGAAATGTTTTCGAAGAAAAATGAAATGAGAAATACTGAGAATAAAAATACTGTTAAATGTAAAACTTTAAAAAAATCAGAAAATTAGCCAACGCACAACAATTGCCTACACCTGATTGGCTGACACGTAACTTGGCAGCAACCAATCACAGACTTCGCTACGCTTCGCTGGTCGCTCCCCACCCCGCCACGTCCCCGGTAACACTAACGTCACTTCGTGCCTTAGGCAGGGTAACACTAATGTCGCATAATCAGCAGAACAGTCGCGTTATTATACGAACACGTTAGAGAGAGAAAAACAAAATTTTAAAAGGCTGGACAATATGTCAGGTTGTCCTAGTCCTCGTCGTTTTTACGCGCGAGAGCTATAGCGCGTATTAGCTATGGTAATTCTGTCTTGGTGTCTTGTGTCTTGTGTCTGTCACGTCCCTGTACCGTCTCAAGACCAGATGAGATATAGAGGCATCGGGTTTTCACCAAACGTGATGGCTTAGGGATTCTAGTATTTTGAGACAAAATTTCACGCCGCTGGGTTTAGGGGGGTCGCCACGAACGAGGAGGCAAAAAAACCCTAAAAAGATGTTATTTTGCCGGTACTGGCTCGTCTGCCGCGAAAATGGTTGCAGATAGGCACAGACATGCTGCTTATCATAACAAGCACTGGTGACGAGCTTCTTAGAAATCTCAAGATAGATGACCTTTAATGACCTTCAACCCCCAAAATAAAAAGTTTTGGTGAATTTTTTTCGCGATTTTGGACTGCAACGCAGATTTCAGGAGTGAATTGCGCCGAAATGGCGGGAGATAGACCGTAACAACTTGCAAATAAAATTTTCAGCATTGAACGTAAATTTTAGCGGTCTAGGTCCCAATCTTCTGCGTTCAACGAGGCCGGTGCATGCGAATGTCAAAGACGGGTATCCCTTTAAAAAGTAGTGATTTTTGCGCTATTCGCTTGTCTAGTGTGTAAAACGCTTGCAGATAGGCACAAACGTGCTACTTATCATAACAAGCACTGGTAACGTGCTTTTTAGTGCTATTAACATCAGTAACCTTGAATGACCTTCAACCCCAAAAAAGGGTTTTTAAAGTTAATTTTTGCGATTTTCGGCTGTAGAATAATGAATTGAGACAAAATGGATGGACATAGATCAAAATTACCTGCGAACAGGAACTGCTATAGGCTCTTTCGCGTCTCGTGAGCATTAGCTCAGATTTCTTGTTTGACGTTGCTAAATGAAGTTCCCCACAGCGTAAGTAACCTAGCTACGTAGATTCTTTTTTTTATAATTTCGGTTGCCGTAATCAAACATGTGATTAATGCGCGAATCGTAGAGGCCATGCAAACCAACAACAGGTCTCTGACTAATCACATTTTTCTGTAACTCTGATAAAAGAAACGCTGTTTTACGCCTGTTCTCAGATGTCATAACATTGTGAATGCTAGACAAACTTTATCGAGATTTATTCTACTACACCGTGGTTCATAAAACGTGCCACTTTTATTTTTTGAATAGCTTCATGAAACATTGGTCGATTTTAATAATTTTTGGCAAACGACATTAGGAAAGAACTTGACGCTAACAACTGTAGTTTTGGCCACCTCGCTTTAATACTGTCGCTACATTACCTTGTGAAATGCAGAAGTCATAGTTTGGCCATTTACAACACGCGTCGGCTCAGAAATGAATTATACTGCGTTTTGGATGCTTAACTGAAAAGCGACAAACACGACTGGCAACTATTGTCTCTCAAAAAGTCACACGTGTCACATCACATTCTTTTTATTACAGTAGGCCTACGTGCTAAAATGGTCTCTTCCAGCGCGAATGCAAGCGGCAAACGTTGACCTTACTCGCAAACAGGCTCAACAACCTGCATTTCACAAGGTAGTGTAGCAACAGTATTAAAGTAAGGTGGCCAAAAGTAGAGTCATTATCGTCGAGTTTCTTCCTGATGTTGCACGCCAAAAATTATCAAAATCGGCTAATGCTGCACGGAGCTATTTGAAAAAAATAAAAGTAACACGTTTTTTATGGACCACGGTATATACTGCATCTCTGACCACATCTTCGTCTCTATTATTCCAAATAAGCTTAACTGAAGAGTGATTTCACAGGCTTCATTTGTCTTTATGTGTGTGCCATTTTTAGGCCCTTTTAATTTTTATTTATTTTTTTGCTGCACGACACCGCAAATTAAACTACAAGGCGAGTGTCTAGAGCTGTAGTATGAAGTTGCAATGCTCCGTTGTCTTTACAAAGGGTTAAATAGAAACGCGTGTCGTCCGCAGGTGGGACCCGCCGGCAAAACCGTCGCTCGAAGGATGTCATTGTACGACTGCATGCTACTCGCCTGCTTGCGAGGTATTCAGCGACACGCGAACTTTTCTCGTCGTGTTCACCCGATTGTAGCTGCATCTTTGTTTTCTTCTGCCGCAGCCACCTTGACCATTGTAAACAACGAACGAAAGTGTGACGCGGTCCAGTATGGTAAAAAAATTGATGTTTGACGCGCTACAGCTATGCTGTAGAGCGTCTGTGGCACGATGTGTCGTCTGTCGTCTGTCCATCGTCGTCGTCTGTCACGGATGTCGTAGGGGGTCGGCGATGGTAGCATCAGATAGGGCGCTGGCGATTTCCTATAGGCTGTTAATAGTAGGCCTAACCATGTCTCCATCTGCTGCGGTTTGCCCGCAATTTATTATGAAAAGTTTCAAGTTATAAGTGGCCATATCTCGAAAACGGTGAGATATAGGGCCAAGGTTAATACTAACCACTAATAAGAAGTGGCTTAGGCGAGTTAGGCCCTCTCAAATGCGATGGAAATTATCGACCTTGGATGACCTTGGAGGCCAGTAGTGCAATAGGAACTGTATAGGCTGTAGCGCGTCTTCCCTAGCGACACCTGGGCTTTCTTGTTCATATAGGCCACCTGTTACTAAACAAATATTATTAAAAAATAAACTACTTTTTGATGTAGGCCTATCTGATTGATGTCATTGATATTATCACTGATGCACACCATGCCAAACCTAAAGCAGTTGACTGAATTTTCGTTCTATTCTTTGATTGAAGCATAGTGATTTTAAAAGATCACCAAGTATCAACCTTCGTCAACCTCTGACAAAAGTGATCGGCTTGTAAGTACACTATCACCCCACTGTAGGCTATTACTGCGTATCCGACGCAAAGTGAAAAGTCTTAACAAGTAATCGATAGTTTTTTTGTTGTGAGGCTTACAATACATGCTTACAATTTTACGAAAATTCAGGTATCATCCGTAGTATTTTCAATATACATGTACACTTTATGGGAGAACTGTACGTAGTTCCATACACAATCTGAACAGGCTGTCGATCAGTTTCTGTCTTTGCAATCGCGCACGGCACGCACAGACAGTGGGTAGCCTGGTGCGTCACTAAAGCGGGAAAACATGTATAGGCTATAAATTAAAAAGAATTACACCTGAGCGCGAAATGTTACAAGAGAAATTAAGCTGTAACTTATGGATTACAGAACAGATTCGTGAAATAAACTACGACTATCTTCAAATTCCAAACAGGCTACTAGCACATTTGAAATCGATATGACGAACTGATAAACTGAGAGGGCCTAATGTAATATAGGCCTATAGAATTGTGTGCTGAAAAAAGCATAGATGCACCGAGTGGTTTTTTTGTTTAGACACTGCGTAGGCCTAATTGTAGCCTAACATCGTAGAGGCAATTAGACGTAGGAAAGAATGCGCATAGGCGAGTGCGTGTTGGCTACTCTAGCAAGTCGCCGTCTTGTCGACTGCAGATGCGCAACATTCGTTCTCGACGACGAAGACATTTGCAAGTGTAGACCTACCGAAGTGCAGGAAAAACAAGCTGTGTACAGAACGTGAACACATCGTTAGGTGGGCCTACCTGCTGCTCAGCATGCGTCGTAGGTCACGCGCTTTCACTGATGTCACGAAACTCTCAGCAACTACAGCCGTCCACCGACTTTTTTTAGAGTAGGCCTATCGGGTAGCAGCGCCGGACAGCAAAATTTACCGGTGATAAGCTTACAAATGGAACGGTCGAGCAACAGAAGTAGGCCTACTACAGATAAAATTCTTCTTTAGAATTCTGACCATATTACGAAATTTGGCGAATTTTCTCTCCTCCATTTTCACCAATCACCCAGAGTCTGCACCTGCATACGTACAGCTTCATAACTTCAGAAAAAATGAAAAATCATTTTTGTGTTCGTTCAAAAATATTCGAATCGACGGCGACATTTTCTTACATGAAACAGACAGGAAGACTCCCACAAAAACAGTGTAAATCCACAATTTAGAGCTGAATGGCAGACCAATTTTCATGAGTGGCAAGCAATTATACATATAGACTAGTCTCTGTCACATTGGCGGAATGACCGATTGCTCCAGGCATGCAACATACCACAAGCCAATCGCTCAGTTAGCCAGCCACTCGATCGCAGTATTATAATGCGAACGAGCAATTGACGAAAATGTCACCGGTCACATTCCTCTATAATTACACCACTACAAAGGCAACCAGAAAATTATAGACTTCCTAATAATTACAGAAGACGTCTTAAGCGAGATGAAATATTGTTCTGTACAGAGCGTGTTGTTGCAGATATGCAGCGTTGAAGAACGGCGATTAAACTGAAATATCTGACAGTTTCAGTGGCGTTATGCTCTTAGTTGCGGTACCGTTGATACCTTTATCACTAAGATCACTATCACAAAATGTCATCGTGCCCTGCTAAAACCCCTATCTACATCCCAGGCTTCTAGCTCTCCCAGAACATGTTTCTCGATTTATTTTGGTTTGACTTTAACAGTACTCCCACTGCACTTTTTTCTCAGTTCATTTCCTTTTAAAACATTTCCAGTTCGTTTTAGTTTAAGTGCTAGATTAAGTGGCAGCATGCCTGTCGGTGCAAATCTCGCATCGTATCGTATGTCATCAGTGACGTCACTACAGTGTCTCGAGTTTCGGAAACATATACAGTGAGTCTCGAGAGCTGCACGAAAAGCCAAAGCAGAATTAAAATTCTTGAGGGGGGAAGGACTGTTCGACTGTATAACGCCCAAATTCCACTTAGGGCCTACTTCGATTTGTTGTAGTAACACACTACGACAACGGCCGTCCACAAGAGTTCAACAACTGCATAGGGCCTAACTATCAGGGAACAAAAATGATATACGTTCAGGTGTCTGTGTTGTATTTGCATGCAGTCAGTGACCAAAACAGCATAAATAAGTCATTATTATAATTATGATTATTGCATTACGGTGAAATATATGCATAACATAAATGAAAATAACATGCAGTGAAACAACGCTTGTACAATACACACGTTAAATACAACCAAATACAGCCATCCAGACACTGTTCGGAAACAACAAAACACAACAATATTATAATCAAACTCCACAAACAAATAATCAAAACTGACAAATTAGTTTTGCTAATCAACAGTACTCTGAACGCTGAAGGCAGCTAGGACATGTATGCCACATTACCACATACATGTTATTGTATACACTGTTCACTGATAGCAGGCATCACTGACATAATACACAAACTTCAAATAAAAAAAATACACGGATATGCCAGTATTTCCAGGTACATGTAGTACAAAAATAAATACAGTAACTTCTAACGAGTGGTCAAAAACCAAGACGTCAAGTTCTTGTTGTAACTTCATCAATTACAAAGTACTGACTAATTTTTGACATTCTTTCACCAGCACATTCTGTAGTAACTGTACAGAGTGATAAGCCAACATGCAATAATTAATCATCTCCAAAATCCGAATACTTTACTGTACTAGCTTGAGAAATATCAGTCTACTCGAGCAAGGCATCTCTTTAAACACCTCAAAAAAGATCACGCTAAACTATCTCGAATCATCTGAATAACAAGTTTGTGGCTGAAATTTCTGGAACAGTATCACTTCATTCAATATGGTCTCACATTCTCTTCATTTTGTCCTTGCCACACAATGAAGAGAATGTGACCATATTGACTTACTCCACAGTTGTTGACGGTCGATCGAGTAGCCACACTGTTGTTCTTTTGGTCACGCTTGACTGCCCCGGAGAAGTTAACAACATGTTATACCACTCCAGACATAGTACCAGACAGGCAGTACGAGTGCAATCATAGTATAAGAATACACCAACTAATATTTACCAAAACATTTAGCACCTATTACCCGATTAGTGCCCTCCACTGTTGTACAGGTGGGCGTGGTATATTTGATATTTTGCACATCACGTGACACGATTATGACCAATCACAATCGCACAGTACATCAGCTTGGTCTCAGGGAATCACATTTATGCCGCTGATGTCATAAATGCAAAAAATTATACAGAAATACTGAACGCAAAGTCAGGGACACTATGCTACAACAATCTCATAAATACCCTGCAACAATCATATTAAACCAATCTTACTAGTAATGTTAATGATACACGAAATATTTTTGCAGCCAACAACAGAAAGACTATAATAAACTTGAACAATGCAAGATACGGCTGCAGTCATTCACATCATAAAATAAATGATAAAGAAAAACACCAAAACGAACGAAAAGTCTACTGTGGATACATAAATATATCAAATGTGTAAATGAATAGAAATAATGCACTAGTGATGATTCGATATAATGAAAATATCGATATATCATATCGTATCGTATCATCATAACTATCAAATTTTTCGATATAATGCGATATTAAAAAATATCGCAATATATCGCGATATTTTTTCTACAAATTTTTCGGCACACTGAGTGACTGGAAAGAAAGATTACAAATCGGGTGAGTTAATAGTGTCGTAATTTAACTACAAACAATTTCAGCCGGGGACACTTTTTATTATCTAAATAAAGTGTACTGACCTGCTCAATGTTCATGTCTTGCTCCTGTGCTTGTATACCATTTACATACTTATTATCTTATAAATATCAATATTGATATTGATATAGCGATATTTTCCAAATATCGTATCGATATCGTATTGAAATTGAAATCCTGATATCAAATCACCACTATAATGCACATTGGTTGATGTGTCGTATGGCATACGCCGACAACCAATTCACTAACTGCTCAGTATTATAAACTGCAGTCAGTCTTTCTAACAGTCTACACCATACTGCACTGGACAACAGTTAACCACTGAGCTATTGGGTTAGTGTCAGGGTTAGACATGGTTACAGCTGGAGATAGGGATAAATAGATAAGGATAATGGCAAGAACAGTGATACAAAATAATTTCCTACTCAACTTGATAGCAACAACAGCAGCCCGACAGTCCACTGCACTGTCAAGTATAAGCCACAATTCTACCATGACAGCAGAACAAAGCAGTTACCGATATGTAACATGTGATTTCAATTTAACCCCAGGCACTAGGCCAGAGAATTGAGAAGTTGTTCATCGTTTATATCAAGAAATTATTCGGTTCTTTTGCCCATCCATGCAGCATTTGTACTGAACCATAACAAAAAATTGTGAACTATTAAGACACTCAACTATGGCATGCCAGCATGTAGCAAGTGCGCTTATTATTTCAACATCACACAGAATGAACCACACACCCCTGAACCATGATGCCTAAAGACCCATTAATTGTAAGAAATGGAATGTTCAAGAAACTTAATACTTAACAGAAAAAAATGGGAAGCATACATAACATGACAGCATAGCATAACAAGTAAGAACGTTAGTAAAACAACTATAATTCTACAGCACATCACTGCCAAAAGCCAGTAGTGGAGAACGATCAGTATCAATGCACATAAGTTAAACAGGACACGTATTAAGACATTTTAAAATTTGCTGATCAAGTAAGTACAACAAGTGTACAAAAATAAAGTGTTAAAAACCTACGAAATTGGTAATTCTTTAACTGGAGACAACTATGACAAACCTGCTAGAGTACTTGAACGTCACATCTGTCATTGTTTCTAGATTTTCAGAATCTTCAGAACAAACTAGTTTATTTCAAAACAATTGTGAAAAAACTTCAAACTTCAGGAATTTCAAAATGTGCGGGAGACCTGAACGCGTTACTATGTTACTATCACACAACTGCGCTAAACATTTTAAATCAAAACAAATTCTCCTTCCATCAAAGCTTGCCTCTAGTGACGAAAAACTACAAAATGTGGTTAAACTGCATCATCACTGTCATGAGATGAATGTTGCTGCTGCTGTTTGGTTAGCCAGTGCTCGCAGCGCTTTCTCAGTCGCTCATTCGCCGACTGCTGCATCACGAATCGTATTGTCTCGGCATCGTTCTGCTGGGCTGCTAACACGAAAACTTTGTCATACATGCCGGCCAACTTGTATATCTCGACCTAAACACGCCATGCCACCAACTCATTACTGCAGTACGTCTGAATATACAGGGGTGGTGCAAAATAAAACAAAATAACCCATACTCACAAAATAACTCAAAATAATTCTCTTTCTTTTGATATCCGCAATAGCTGTTCAATAGCTTCCTTCCGTCGTAAACTCAAAACATTCTATTTTTCAACGTCTAGCCATGTCGAGTGGTCCGCCTCACTCCTTACCTCAGCGCCTCAGATTCAATGAGTTTCTCGCTGACATTGTGCACTTTATAAATTAAATTTACTTACTTACTTAGTCACTTTCAGTCTCATGTATATCACACACACACACACATGTGGAAAGCTAATGTAACATACTAACAGTACTTATACAACTAGTCAAACAGTGACTGACTGTCCCTCAGTCATTGCAATAATGAAAGCCAAACATTAGAGCTTAGCTGTAGCGAGCTAACATTATATCTATCTGCTCTGTGACAGAACACTAACATAAAAAAGTCAGTCAAGTCAGTAATAGAAATAATATTAATAGAATGCAAAATTAAGTAGAGACCTTCTTCTGCTTAGATACGATATGCTGAACAAAGAACTCCATATCATCATCTGTGGCAGTACCCTGAACATACATCAACATTGCAAAAAAATATCACCCATTACATGTCTCATTAGCTTGATGCTCAAATGACAAATAACATCAAATGAAGAAGGCTTTAGACTATGTTGGTGATTACCAACTAAAGTCAGCTTGTAAAGACGCCATATGCATAGCATATATCATGTGAGAGTGATTGTATTCAGTTTTAAACATGTAACATAAAGTGTTACCCAAATGATTTTTGCTGTTTTATAGGACTGATATCATCACATCGTCCTTACACACAGCTTTGAACTGGTAAGTTTTTTTACATATATATTTGCTGTTTTATTGCCAAAAGTCGAGAAATCTTTACCTTTTACTTTTTTAAGGCACAGCAGTATACCTCCGGTTGGGTACATAATGATGAATGTGTCTACTACTGCTGCTGCTCCTACCATACTGCTACTCGTTATACCTGGAAACCAGGGTTGGCTGTGGTAGACTTCGACTGACGTCATCTAATTGCCAAACTCTCAACCTGCATCTCCATCAGATGCAAGGATCTTGGTGATATTTGTTGTACAAGCCAAGGTATAGCCCATTTTGTCTTAAATTATGTTGCCATGGCAACAAGGGTCGGTCGGGGTAAAATTCGATTAGCAGCATTTGATGGCCCATTTCCGAAAACTCCCCCACAGATGCAAAAAATCTCGCAGATATCTCTTACACAAGCCAAGTTATAGCCAATTTTGTCCCAAATTTCACTGCCATGGCAACGGGGGTCAGTCGGGGGAAATGCGATTGGCGGCATTCGATCTCCGAAAACCCCCCTTTTGGCGCAAAAATCTCTTACACAAGCCGAGTCATAGCCAATTTTATCCCAAATTTCGTTGCTATGGCAACGGAGGTCAATCGGGAGTAAATATAAACATCACCGTTAATTAAGCCGACCCCAAAAACCAACAAAAAATTACGACTCTATCTTGCACACAACGAAAGTTATGACAGTTTAAAGAATTTCAAAATTTTCCTCGTAGGTGCCATTGTAATTTTTGTCGAATTTTTCGAATAAATAAGTCAAAAATTAAATTTTTATTTTGTAACATTAAAAAGGCACTTTCTTGCGCAGAACCAAGTCATTTAACGTATTAAGCGTAAAAATCAGTCTAACGGACTCAACTGTAGACGAGTTAAAGAACCAAAAAAAGTGTAGAAAATTTCAAACAGGAGGGGTGTATATTTCACCTATATGGGGAGCAAAAACCCCTGGGCGGAAGGAGCCCAATTTTTTTTGGTGGTAGCGGTCCACGACGTAATCATTCCACTCAAATTTGGTGATGATCGCCTCAGGGGTTTTGGGTTGGCTGAGGTCAAAGTTTGCATTTTCCCATAGATTTGAAGGTCGTCCTTACAACACTCACACTATTGTGTGAGATGTGATGACATCACGCCTTTGCACACAGGCACACACAAAAAGACAGAAAATCCGTTCACATTGGCAGAGATAATAAAGGTAATGCTCAAGAAAGTAAGAAAGCAATACAGACCTTTGCAGCCAGCGTTCTAGCAAACTGCTCATACATCTGTTCCTGTCTGCCAGCCAACCTCTGAGCACCAACCAGATCATGCACTGTTGGTAAATAGCCATCTCTGAACGTTGACATTGGCAGATGGTGCAGCAGGTACAGACCAGCTGATGACATAATGTCAAACACGTCCAAGTCAAACTCCTGCATTAACAAGCAAAGTAAAAACGTCACTGCAGAACGACAGCGTATGCGACCATCCGCACAGATGACTCTAACTTACTTCGAGTTCCAACTGAAAATCCACTTCTACATTGCAGCATCCAGTGTAGAGCGTTAAGCTGCCAAATCTTTTCGCATCAAAAATCCAGTGAAAAAATTACGGCTGGCTAACCCTGTACCAAATTTTGCCTGCTGAAGATATTCAATTTTTACCATAGTTAATATCACATCCATTATAACTGTTGACAAGCCATTCTTTAGCTACAACCAGGCATAGAAAAAAAACTACAAAATAGTGCTTCTGTTCAATGTTGGTAACAGTTTCAACTTCTAAACAGTTGTGACTTACTTTGAACAGTTTGCTACATGCGTTTTCTGCAAAATAAATGATGGTTCTGTCCTGCAATGATTTTTCTCTAATTCATATATCAAAAGACAACAACAAATATTATTAGACTGTGACCAATCTAATGTACTCCTCGTGTGCATCATTTTCTTTTGTATTCTTTTAAAAGCTTTTTCATTCCTTTCAGTTGGTATTAGAGACCCAGCGTCTAATTGAGACCCGTTTGATATTATATTAATAGTGACTGGCGTCGAGGTCGTTATTGGAAATTGTCTCCCCAAAGTTAATAAAATATTGCCCAATTTTAGGAACTAAGAGGAAAAACTTTCCAATAATGGTCGATGACACTTGTTGCCATTTGTGTTGATATACCTCAACGCATGCGTTTATCTGGCAACGTTGTGGAGATATGGCGCCTCAAACAGAATGGGGTAACAACCATGACCTTTTGGGGTCACGTGACATCATCGGTCACGTGACCATTTCACTCCCGTGAGTCGACTTTCTATGGGTGGTCTGTAGTGACCATGCGTCTATCTGACACTGTTATGGAGATATGGCCGTTTGAAGTTCTTCCAGGAAGGCTCTTCCAGGAACAGAGGTCGGTCGTCGGTCGATCCTCAATATTACACTGATCTCAGATACTCCTCTTTGCTACGTTAGGAATATAGCACGCAAGGAGTAAAAACGTTGGCACTCAGAAGAATATCATTTAGTCGTATTTTCAACTTATTGTGATAGTTTGGCTAATCCGGATATCAGCTGAAAATTCTTTCCATCAATCTGGACATTTAAAAAATTGGGGTCTAACCCTGTGTGGGGTTGCCTCACTTTACAAGGAATGGAATTTGCAAGAAAAGGAAAATGGAAGGAAAATGGTAAATTTTAGCAATGTGTGGAATTTGCAAAGAACGGAAAATGCAAGGAAAGATGAAGTTGAATCTGCAAGGAAAGGAAACTGCAAGGAACAGAAATTGCAAGGAATTGAAATTGCAAGAAATTGAAATTGCAAGAAATTGAAATTGCAAGAAATTGAAATTGCAAGGAATTGAAATTGCAAGGAATTGAAATTGCAAGGAAACTGTTTTGCAAGTAAAGGTTTTAATGTTCAGAAATGATTAACGGAATATCATACTAATACCAAAGTACATTTTTTCACACTGTTGATGTAAGTTACTTGAAAATAAATGTGCAGGCATTTGACATCATCAGTGAATTTTGTGGTTTGAATGTACAGTTGATTTTGGCAGGCGTAAAGTTTGCCCCTATACTTACGAAGTTCGGTATACTCCAATAAAATTAAATACACTTTATGTTACATGTTTAAAACTGAATACAATCACTCTCACATGATATATACAGTACAGTAGGCCAAATACTGATGCCAACGGAACTGATAGACACAAAATAAGAACTTAGTCCGTCAATAGGCTACAGGATACGCATTCCTTACAAAGTCCTTTCCTTGCAGATTCCATTCCTTGCAAATTCACAGGGTTGCGAATTTTGGGAGCCTTTCCTTGCATTTTCCTTTCCTTGCAATTTCTATTCCTTGCATTCAGCGCCCCCCCCCGTGTGCTCACATTGCCATGAGCAGAGCTGCAGACAGAGTACAGTGATACTGATAAAGAACAAACTTCACATTAAGCCACCAGTGTAAACTGTAAGAAATGCGACCAAATATCTCAAGGAAAACAATCAATCCGACCTTCATAATTTCAGCTGTTTCTCGAGTCAGAGTTCTTGAAGTAACATATTCCAACATAACCATCTGTACAGCAATCAGAACACTAAACAGTAAGAAAAGTAAGACACTAGCAAATGTTATTTCTCCATATTATAAAAATGCACTTGATAAATCATTTTCCAATGCACTAGCCTGGATTTGTAGTCCTACAGTGTAAGATGAGGACTAAGAGAGTAACAAAAATGGTGATCTAAGGCAGAAGATTAAAAATGGTTATCAGTGGCATGCTATGCGCCACACCACTTGGCAGCAATTTTGGTTTCTTTATGCCCTTCTATTTTAGAATTAGCAGCCTGTACAGTACAGACAGACAGACAGAGCGACC
>Ga0209367_1002931_pt1 | contig 22890 bp, 12 predicted proteins | sample WorMetLIZISLAND2_FD_187412 | JGI IMG/M metagenome (GOLD analysis project Ga0209367, IMG submission 187412) | Marine gutless worms symbiont microbial communities from Max Planck institute for Marine Microbiology, Germany - Olavius geniculatus... ... | reverse complement strand
TTAATATCATATTCGCATCGTACTCTTTATTTCCTTTGATTTGATATGCAATATGCCTATGTTTTGATGTACTTAAAAATTGACCCATTTTTTCAACTTTGTTCAAAAATTCAAATTCAAATTTTGAAGAGAGCACACGTGGGATTCATGGGGAGTTTTGATATGTTACTCCTAGTCCTTTAGGCTAACTATTTTGAAAAAAACAGCTTGATAGTAATTTTTTCCTTAGTTGACGCCAATATGACCTAATACTCCTGGACTATTTGTGTTCTAGTCCGATACGCTACCACCAAGCCACACCACCTTAACCACAGCCAGACAGGTCGATACTCGACTTACCTTCCCTGGAGGCATGTAAGGCTGCTTATATGAGTAGATGGTTTACCTGACAGAAACAGTCACCCATCTAAGTAATAATAACTTGATCGTGACCCGACTGCGAGTTGAACTCATGACCTATCAATCACAAGTTCAGCATTGCAACAGCTATGTCACTAAGCCATCAATTTCAGCTTTGTTGGTCAAACAGAAAGCAATCATATGAGACAGTTCATCTATATACCTTGGCTGAGATGTGGAACCAACAGGAGCAACATCAGAGATGGGAAGACTCGAGACATCCGAGCTGGTCGGTCCATTCGTAGTAGTATTCTCATGCCGTAGTTGTTGTAGTTGTAGTGGAAGTTGTAGTTGTCGACCAAGCAAAACATCGAGGTCACGTGATCCTGGCTTCCCAGGTTGACCCAACAGTCCGAGTCTTTCACTCCTACATACAGCAACAACTACAAGTACTACTAAAACATCAGAATACTAGTACAAAATACTACTACACAATATTACTACTACAGCCTGTCTGGCTGGGGTTAAAACAAGGAACGGTCACCTGTGTCGGGTGGCATATGACAAGCGACACTCCATAGCTCTAAGACGTGTTCCCATGAAGACTTTATAAGACAGCACATTCTTTAACATTGCAAACCAAATCAGTGTCAGTTGGTGCAGTGAAACATGTGACAGCTACACACGTGAAGTCACGTGACACTGTTGACTATGGACCCAGACAGATAGACAGACAGAAACAGACAGACAGACAAGCCAGTAGGCTTAGGAATGTGGCTATCAACCAGAACCATGAAAATAAATAAATAACGTGTCGCTCTCTGTCTAGTCATTCACAACCCGTAGGCCCTCTTTTAGTGCAGAAAACAGAGCTACATTGATAAGTATCGACTGTTAAGTGTCATATAGTATATGATCAGCTGGCAGAGCTCCTGCAGATTACATAGGGTGGGCCCAGGAGGACGACACTCAATGACATCATACATCTGAACCGACCACGATCGAAAGGCCTAATTGGCAGTTGAGCAAGGTCAAAAGGTACAAAGCCTGTGTGGACAGACACCTTCCAACCACAGAGCCACATACAGACAAACATATGCTTTCAGAATCTCTGCAAGCAATGGGACTAAGCTGTTAGTGAACCAAAGTTCACCGGATTTTTTGGCCCAACGTGGAAGGAGTCGTGGGTAATAATGCCATTTTTTGCACGTTGATATCTCAATCCGTTCCGGAGAAATTTGCGATCAAAGTCTGCATCTGAGCAACAATATAGCCCGGTCGCCAGCCACAACAGATATACGGACAGAAAAACAGACAGACCTCGAGTAGTTGTCGCTGACAATGTCGGTTGCTGCGCTGTCCGAGACAGTGACGTATTGACAGCTGCTGGTACAACTGACATGACACTGACAGCTGGTCGATGTACCGGTAGTCACAACGTCTACCGAACAGGTTCTGTTCACCATATGTACCATGGACGACATGCGCTGATGATGTCTATAGGCAGACAGACAGACAACGAGAGATAAAAACGAACAGACAGATATGTTGACGTCTAGAGATACACATATAAAGAGACGAGATATGGACAGATGCAGACGGACTGATAGAGAGCCAGACAGTCAGGTGGGTGGGTAAACCAAGTGAAGTTGGTTAACTGACTAACTGTTTATCAGACATCATCCTACAGGTGTCCCGAAATGCACTATTACTGACCCATTTCGCAAAAAAACATCGCTGGCTAATACAAGATAATAGGCACACTTAATAATGCAAACGTTGCAACTAAAAAATAACAAGAAATTTGAGATATTGCTCACGGGACGCACAAAAGCCTATAGCAGTTCCTGTTCGCAAACTGTCAGTCTATCTCCAGCTGTTTCGTCGTGACTTTTATGGGGGTACCGCTCTTTGATGCCCTCATGCGCAGGTTTCCTTAAATCTAGAAAATCGAGACTTGGACCGTCGAAATATACGTTCAATGCTGAAAATTTAATACGCAGCTTGCCCATGTCTATCTCAATTGGTTTCGGCACAATTCGCTCTTGCAATGTGTCTCGCAGCCCGAAATCGCCAAAGAATCCACAAAACTCCCTATTTTGGCGTTCAAGGTCATTCAAGGTCATTGAATTGGGCGCCAATTGAGAGCCAGTGTACGACTTCCTATCAGGGATTAATAGTAACCTAGGCCCTATCTCGCACCGTCACTGAGATACAGCGACTTATTGGCCAAAAATCGCAAATTTTGCCCACCCCTTCTCATTTAGCCCCCTCATTTGGGGTGATCCCCTTTGAATTTATGAAAAAGCTTTACGGTTCCTGAAACTAGAGTCTTCCAGGCAGCCGACGGTAAAGATTTGGTGATCCTAGCCTAGACCATTTTTGCCTGATCCACCGGTGTGACAGACGGACGGACGGATGGACAGAATTGCGATGGCTAAGACGCGCTGAAAGCAGTGGCTGCTTTTGTGCATAAAAACAGAGTACGGAAGAGCTGACTTACTGGTCCAGAACTGTGGATGAAGCGTGGAAGCTACAGCAGGCAAACGTAGTGGCTCCTGCAGTACTGGTGCCGCAGAACTGTTGCTGATACTGATGTTGGTTTTCAGTCTCATGACGATGATGATGACACTGATCGTAATGTCTACGCTGCTGTCTATAATGATGAGGTCTATTGGACTGCTCAGCACGTAGCAGTTTGTATGCTGACATGTACTGCTCACACTGCTTCACTGCTTCATCGCACTGGAAATGAATAACACATTTCATTCATTCACTCGTTCATTAGTTCATTTATTAATTCCTTCATTCAGTCATTAATTACCTAATTCATTCATTCACCCACTCATTCAATTATTCGTTAATGCACTCACTTACTCGCTCATTCAATCATTCATTCATTTACTAACTCACTCACTTATAAACTCACTCATTCGTTCATTCACTCATTCATTCATTAACTCACTCATTTAGTCATTCATTCATTCATTTATTCACTCACACACACACATCTGTTCACTCATTCATTCACTCATTCAATCATCATCTCAGCATGTAGCAGCTTGTATGCTGACATGTACTGCTCACACTGTTTCACCCCCTCATCACACTGGAAAACAACAGAACACGTCAGTAAGGAAGTAAGTAAATTTGTAATAGCACACGATGTTAATGGCAAACCTGATAAATCTAAAATGAAGGGTGGAATGCGAACTAAGATTTTCTAAAAGCTACCTTATGGAAAAAAGTTCTGAACTGGTGATGAAAATAGCATATAGAACAGAAACTGCAAACGTCCAACGGAATGAATACCTATTCGGAATCGCAAAAGCGGTTACTGCAAAACTACGGGAAACAAAACGTGTAGACATGAGACAGAGAGCAAGTTAAAGCCCAACAAATGCAATCCACAAGATGGAACATAATGTTTCAACACTAAGTGCATGTAAGCAACCTGGTTGAAAGATATCGTTCTGTAAGTCATCCAAGCAATTATAAACTTGACGCACCACTTGATAGCCAGCCAGTGTAACCGTTCCAGTTAACAGTGACGTCATTATCAGAGCCCCCTTCCGCAGTATTCCACAGCAAATTTTGCCAACTCTGTAGTGCAATTTGTGAAATTCTGTCGCACCACTCTCCCCAAATACTCAGTACCAAATAGTAACGTATTGCATATAATTCTGCAACGTGAACAAATTTCACTGCCGGCTGGCTGGCTTTAACACCTCAAACAAGTCATAAACTCATAGTGAGTTGTTGAGACAGCCACCTGGGTTAAAGCGGGGCATGTTCACCTGTGTTGGGTGGCAGGTAACACTGTTTGATCATACGTGGCAGGTGATGCTCCGTAGCTCTGGGATAAGTTCCCCACAAAGACAGATACACTACCTTTGACCTTTAACTTTTAAAAGTGCTGACCCTGTCCTGTAGAGTGGTGCTGTGTGAGAGAGAAGACTCAAGCCTTGACTGCATCTTCTCCATCTCTGTCTCCATCTACGCAGAAACACACAAACATGCAACTGTTGCAGCAACTTTCCAGAAAGTAACCTGTTTTTAGTAGTGTCGAGAAAGCTGAAAAATGACAACACAACAATTTCTGGGATTCTCAAAACCTTTCCAGTTCCCAAGTTCAACAAACCAATCAAATATCACCCTCAACTGAACCAAAGTTCACTGGCAAGAAAGGGCGTGGTTTGACTCCAGATTGGGTTGCTATCTAGTGGACACTACTCGGATGGGTGACTGTCTGCAGACTAGCAAATCATCTCTATACATAACCAACACCAAGGTCAACTCAGCCTTCCATCCATCAAGGGTAGGTGAGTCCAGTACTCATATAATAACAATTTTTCGGATATTCAACGTATGATTTTTGCGGGGGTGAGTATGTTTTCTTTTGAATAATTGCGCACTGCTCATACTAAAATAAACTGATCTCGAAAGCACCTCCTCTGGCGCAAAGACCTTCGATATATCTCTTACGTAAGCCAAGTTCTAACCCATATGTCCCAATTTTGTTGCCATGGCAACAAGGGTCACTCTGGGAAAAATTCGCGTGGCATCATTCGATGGCCTATCCCCGAAAACCCCCCTATAGACACAAAAATATTGCAGATATCTCTTACATAAGCCAAGTTGTGGCCAATTTTGTCCCAAATTTCGTTGCCATGGCAACGGGGGTCGATCAGGCGTAAATATAAATGACACCGTTAAATTGGCTGACCCTGAAAACCATACCCTAGAACCAAAAATTACGACTTTATCTTATACATAGCCACAGTTGTGGCAGTTTAAAGCATTGTCTAATTTTTCCCATAGGTGCCACTGTAATTTTTCATATTTTTGTGAAAAAATAGGTGAAAATGTTGAATTAAAATTTTGTAACCCCCAAAAGGCACTTCCTTGCGTGAAACCGCGTCATATGAGCCATCGTGTGTTAAAATCAGTTCAGTCGTTTTTCCTGTAGAGGACGGCAAGAAAAAAAAGGAAACGGAAGGGAAGGAAAGGGAAGGCACAAAAAGTCACGCAAGCGTTATATTTCACCTATTCGTGGGGAAGCCCTCCGTAAACGGATTTTCACCAAATTCTGTACATCAGGAGATATGCTGGACGTAATCATCTGTGCAAATTTTGGCGTGGAAAAATTAAGAGGTTTGGGAAACACAAGGGGTCAAATTTTGGAGTTTCCCATTGAAATGGCTGGTCACCTTTACATTACAACAGGGCTGGTGCTACCGCGCAGCCTGTGATGGCAAGTAACATTACGTAGCTCTGTAATGGCTTAGCACAAAAAGCTATAGCCACCTTTAATCTTTAACGACTACTACAGTGACAATATGACCAGTTGTCCAGTGAGGAAGACCAGCTCTACATTGTGACTGCTCAGCTGTTCATCCCAATACTACTACTACTATTACTACTACTACTGCTGCTGCTGCTACAACAACAACTACTACTACCATACTACTACATCTACTACTACTAGTACAAACCTTGACCAGTTGTCCAGCGAGGAAGACCATCTCCACATTACGACTGCTCAGCTGTTCGTCGCGTTGACACAGGGCATGTTGTTTTGTCTCCAGTTTCTCCCTCAGTCTCCGCACCTCTCTGTCGAGCGCGTCCTCTCGCCGTCTGTTGGCCTGCACCTCTGAGGTGACCGCGTTCGTGATCGCGTCTCGCTCGTCGGCAAGCCGTGTGACCTCTGTGCTCAGTCGGTCATTGTCGAGCTTTAGTTGGGTCACTTTATCGTGCAGCTGCGACACCGTCGCTTCAGCCGTGTCGGGTTTGCTGATCGACGCTTGCTGACGACTGACAGACAGACAGCAATACTGTTAGTTAGTCGTTCACATAAGGATCAATCATTAAGAATAAACATTAAGATTTGTTTAACTAATCGTCAGGTCGCCAGCTCTTTTGCAACAAAGTACAAAATGCAATGCGCTTCAGTAAGAGATGCCAAATTTCCAACAAAACCACATACGATAGACATCGCAGACCTCCAGCAAGAATAGTGCTGTCACTTGGTCAATACAACAGACATGATAGTTGTTCCTTCCTTGCTAACAGTTGCAGGTTTTCCAAAATTCTGTTTGAAAATTTGGGAAAAATTCCCGAATACAGATTCATGATAATAGAAATAAATAACACATTTCGTTCTACTACTACTGGTAACTCTGTCGCTTGACCGAACAGATCTAAATTAGCATCCATTTACTGATCCATTCACACGTTGCTCAATTGGTTAGTTCACTCATTCATTAAAAGATTCAAAGACAAACAGATGCTACATGACGTAGACAGGCGAACAACATTTATCACTGTTCTTACCTGCACTGTCACTGGTGACATTGTTGTCAGACATACATGCTTCATCTCCGCCAAACTCTACATTCACCTGGCGGAGATAACGACGCTACACGATTGATGGTAGACAGATAAACATCTATCATAGTTCTGTACCTGTTCTTATCGGTATCATCACTGTTGACACTGTTGACAGAAGACTCAAGCAGATTCAGCTGCAGCTGCTCCTGCAGATGCTGTCTCTCATATTCCAACTGATACGTCTAGTAAGTACACACAAATGGACCGATACATCTAGACAGACATCAGACAGTGATACAGTATGACAGTACTTATGACGTCAGTAAATTCCACTGCAGTTGCTGACATGTCTAAATGCCAGACAGACATATAGACAGTAGACACTGGACAAACGGATATTAGGCCTACACAGTGGTATAATGTCAATTATCATAGTCCTGAAAATTCCCTTCATACTCCAACTGACAGTCTTGCTTACCATACAAGAGTCATTACGATAACATGGTGTAAGCCTTTTTCCCTGGAAAATGTTCACACCTACTCTGGTTTTTCCGCATCTTTTCATTCAAAAGTTATGAGCCATAGAAATTATAATATCTTCAGAAGAACACTCTAAAGCCAAACTATTCAGGCCCACGTTACTATTACTAATACCATTGCCCAGAGCCCAGAGTCTGGTTTAATGACAGAAATAATGTAAACAAATATGTATGTCTAACCTGTTCAATGGAGTCACTGAGTTGTGTTTTAAGTTCTTTGTTTCTAGACTTGAGCTCCGTCACTTGTAGCAAAAGACGTTGTCCTATCTTTGCTGACAATGCCAATGCCTCTTCCTTCTATATACCAACGTTCACAATACACACTAATAAGAACTTTAACACCTCAAGCATCCAACTAAACATTACTTAGCCTGGTGCACTGGGCGGCCGTAAATTTCTAGTAATCGCTCGTCCTTGAGTCAGACAACCGTCTCTGTCCAATCCTAGCTGACAAAGACCTCCATCTTCTATACCAGTGTTCACAGTGTATACTGATAAAAACCTAAGAACTTAAAGACCCAAAGCCGTAGAGCACCGATAATCATACATAACACAGGTCTGAAAACAACATAACCGGGCTCTGCCGCAACAATAGTTTACTTTTTCTGCTACATGACGGAAGTGTCGAGGAGTGTATCTGAAGGCAAATCTTCAGCCTACGACCAAAACTTGTTATCAGCTACTACGACTAATTACGTAACCAAGAAAACTGGTGCTAAGTCACACACGCACACACACACCTGTTCAAGAAGACAGTTGACATCAACAACGTTTGTTGTTACATTTGACGTCTGCTGGAACAATGCTGGAAACATTCACAACACAATTTAGGACAACATTCATTCATTCATATCATTTCATAATTTCCACTCAAATAACAAAATAAAAATTCTAGACTTTTTCGTCACCGACTTCATGACCTACGGTATTCTATAGTCAAATGTAACTGTCACCAGATAGGTAACATCAGGGGCGGTATGCATAACAATGTCATAACTTTACTTCCAAACTAAAATCGATTTACGTCAGACGTAGTGCTAAGTCGGTATGCATAACGACATCGCAGCACTAGTCAGACGCCAACGTCCAAACTAACTCTAGTCGCTTCAGCGACCTGTCGTAAATATTTAGCTGGTCACTGTCAATGTAAACTAACATCACTAAAGAGCAGCTGCAATCACGTCATGCGTCGTAAAGGAATTCTGGCGAGTCAATTACGCTATTGAAACTAATTCCAGTATTCAAAGTTGCTTAATAAAACATTTAGCGTTCGATACATTTCGTTTATTTGCATCCCGCATTCTTACTTAGGCCATAGAGCGGTAATTAGGCCCAAGCACACCCGAAATTGCAGCAGACGACAAGTTTGCCTGTGTCTATTTTTAGCTGCACGCTGAGCGAGGCCGGGCACGTTTATGCCAGGAAATTCCAGAGTCAAACTACCTGACGTCAACTACGTCGTGACTAGCTAGTCGCTGGCTATGACATCGTTTTGCATGCCGTCAAACATAACTTGCTAGTTTGGGAGTAGTTAGTCGTGACGTAGGCCTTACGTCCCAACTAATCTACGACGTTGTTATGCATACCGCCGCAGTAGTAAAACATAATACATCAAGTGTAGCATATCACATAAGTAACTATTTACTAAAATAAGCAAGTAAAATATGTCAGTAATTCTACTCTAAACTAACTTAAGTAAAATTACATCCTAAAAAGTAATGATTCTAATAGTTGGTTTTTCAGGGAAAACATTACCCAACTTCATAATTTTTTGGACTTTTTCAGCACCTATGTACAATTTCAAAACCATCCAAGTCCTGATTTGTAAACAATCAAAATCTCACAAGCTGTGGAAACCTTCATTGGCCACATCTTTATGACATAACTCATGACAAGCATCAAAGCGCTTTACAAAACTCTAGAACATAAGATGGAAGACAGTTCTCAAGAAAGAACAATGGAGGAACCTGCTTCATCTTTGAGCTGTTCAATCTCAAACTCCAGCGGGTCATCGTATTCATAGACTTCTTCTTCTGCTTCAACGTACGCCATCGTGACTTCAATGTCTAAAACTAGACCATACATATTGCTATCAGTTGATAATGCTTGCACTGAATGACTGCTATATAGTGGAGCTGTCAAGGTGTTAATTTTTTTAACGCATTAACGCAGTGCGTTAATTTTTTTAATGCATTAATTAATTAACGCGTAAATTAACGCACACAGTCCCGTCGAGATGGAGAGTAGGAGGTGAATTACCCCGGGCCCAAGACGTTTATGGGACTCGCCTGTAGAATATAGAAAGTTTTAGAAAAATGAAAAAAAAAGTTTAAAAGTTTAAAAAACACATATATTTTTTAAACGTATTTAGACTATTTACTATTTAACTATTACAGTATTTTTATTTTGTATATCATCTCTTGTCCATCATTTTGTGATGGACTATTGGGTTACACTTACGCGAACTGCTTGCTTACTGTCTTTTGTCAGTTTCGTGCGTATGTTTGTATGTCTGTCTGTCTGTCTGTTCATTTGTGATTGGTAAATAAATAAAAATGTTAAAATAAAATGTAATACAGTTTAATAAAGTAACTAGTTTGTGGCACATCTCGAGCATTTAGGAGTAGACGGGCAGTCGACCGTTAACACCGCCGGTGTACACCGGCACTTCCTAGCTGATGTCCTGCAACACGACTATAGTCCAGTAATTGTTTATTCACAGTAGTGATGAAACGAAAACTAGTTTAGTTACTTGACTTCATTCGATTGTCATATAACCACAGTTTAATGGAATATCTGAACTTTTGCTGCACAGAATTTAGTAACTGAATGAAATAAATTTACGCACGTGCGTTAATTTTTTTAACGCACGTTAATTTATGAACGCATTAACGCGTTAATTAACACGTCAACTGTGACAGCTCTACTATATAGCTGTCCACATACATGCCTAATCATGAGATGCTATCTAACAGTGGGTCATCTCACTCATACACCTCTTCTGCTATCATGATTCCATCACCTTAAAATTTGTTTATGGGTAAAAAGCAAATCGTGGATGTGTGTATCTGCGAATATGGCAATAAGTAACACTGCAATTAAGCTGTTAGTTTAACCATCTAAGCCTAACACTATCCCTAATCCTAACCGTATCCCTAACCCTGTTGCAACATCCACCGATCTGCCTTTTACCATCATCCTGAACATTTGACAACAATTCTAATGCTATGCTTTATCAGATTTATGACTTAGTCTAACGAAATATTCAACAGAAAAGTAGCAGCATACTTTCACTAAGACAACTCCTGATGTGATCTAATTTTTGAATTTTTTTATTTGATTACTTAGTCGGCAGGGCCCCCAAAGTGGGGGTAAAAATGAAAACCACAAAACAATACAGAACACCACAGGACACTTGGAATAACCATGAAAAAGTGCTGAAAACAGTAAAAATATAAGTTTTCTTTAATTTTAGAGCATCATACAGCAACATTATAGCGGTTATGTGGCGATACTAATATTTCACTATGTGCAAGAAAACCGCAGAACACATACCGATAAATGTATTGATTGTAAGCTTAGCCAGTACAGAATTTGAGAACGGGAGTAACGTGAATGAATGTGCAAACACTGACAACATGAGTGATGCACATTGTAAATTTAAGTGTCATGGCGCACGTCTGACGTACGACGTACACAGTCACGTACCCTTGGCGTCCATGTGCCTGCGTCTCAGCATCGGTGTGTGGCATCTGGTGGTGTGCTGAATTTGTCATCTTTACATTGTCTAGTGGCGTTTATTTAAACAATAATTCTAGCGGTAGATCGGCGATCTTGCTGTTGGCACTGGAAAATTGCTAGAGGTAGATCGGGTAGACACATTATTAGTTAGATGGTAGAACTTATATCCCTGGTAGTCATAGAAGGTCTACAGAGCATGCAATGACACTGTCACGTACTTAAATCAGGCTTATTCAGTACTATATCAAAGTCCATTTTAAGCCAAAGCGGTTTCTTTGTAACACAGACTTTAAAATGAAGTGTTTTGGAATAAATCTGCTAATTGATAACAAAGTGACTGATATTTCAGTCCCAACCACAGTCTTGGTAATGCAGTGAAGAAATATGGCTGCATTCTAACATTAATAATGAGATAAATGTAATTAGATAAAGTGGCGATCTACTGCTAGTAATTTTCTGTTCACTAGAGCGAGATCGCCAATCTACCGCTAGCACTGGCCTTATTTAAATTTACTGAACTACTGAAAGTTTACGTCTTGATTTCACGTCTAAAAATCGTTTTGTAATTATCACTCATGTGTCCTGCGGTCTTTCTATGGAGTCCTGCGGCGTTCTGCGGTTTTCAGGCATACCGCAAAGTGGGGCATTGCACCGACGGGCGTCGGTGAGTAAACAACTGGCCCATTATTACCTGATAGTAGCCGGGAATGAAACCCCTGACCTCGCGATCACTGGTTTGACACGCTAACCATTAGACTATCAACTTACAGTGATTAGTGATTACTGACCGTTCAGCAATCGTTGTCAATGATCAATCGTCTGCTCCGCCAGGCATATCTCCTTGAACAGGTGAGGACCACAAGGACACCAGACGATCGACCCAAATTAAACTACTTAGATGCCTGCGATATCATACAATTCACAATCTACACGCATACCATGTCCCTCGCTCACAAATTCTGCTAGAAATGTGACTGAATACGCGTTTGCCTTGATTTTCGATCGAAATTTCATAAACAAACAGAAAAATGTTTACGCTCCAGCTGGTTCTCAAAGTCAGAAAACAACCATAATATTTAGTGATGGGCAATATCCAAAATTTCATCTATCACGGTGAATATCCCAAACATATAGCAGTGGTTAATATATCGCGATACTGATCGTATTTCGACAATCTAGCACAATAGCTGTAAACTTGCTTTGGTTTATTGATTTGTAAAATATTTAAATGTTTGCTACGTTTTGTGCATTTCCCGAAATATACATTTTTATTATTCTTGGACAGTAAGTAAGTAAACAAAAAAATTAAAAAATTAAAAAAATCTAATGAATGCACATATAAAACGTGCATGCATACAAACTGTTCCCAAATTATGTACAATTTGACATACGGTAATTTAAAGCTAATACTGAATTATCAACGTAGACGTATAGTGTAATTTTCTTACATTAAGGTAAGAAATAAGAATTGCTCATAACGACATTACGAGCCGAGTAGCTTATTGCAATAGTATCGTAGCTTATTGCCGATATCGCCCCTCACTAATTATTACGAGAGACACACATGATTATGCCTTGAAGACATCAACGACTTTGGGTGGGCCAAGGACTATAGGGCCTATAATAGAGAAGTAGCGTGACTATCTTTTTATGACGCTTTTATGACTGTCTACGTGACCATGACGCCAGCCGCACAACGCGTGCAAAGAGCAATAAAAGTGTGGGCTACGTGACAGTTTACAGGCCTAATATTCAATGTCCCATATGTAGGCCATAACCATACACTCGTTACGACAACAATAAAAAGCAAATCTAGGCCAATTCAGCATATTAATGTGCTCGCTTGTACCTAAAATTCACCGTAGGCCTACAACAGACTGCAGGGTAAATTCGTTTTAAAAAATTTTAAAATGTAAAGCCAACTTTGTTGTTTAGAAACTGACGGAAGTAAAAAAATGGCCTACGCCTACATAATTATGTTCGGAGACAAAAATGTTAATCACAGGCTCAGTGGAAAAAGCCCATTTCACAGTGTGTGTGGGAGGGGGTGTGCTTACAAGTGTTTTGTTACAGACTTGATGTTATGTCATTGTTTCACTCGCAGCGGCATCATCACGCGACGCCGCTGGTTTGAATGGTTTGAAATGTGTGTAGTTTGCATTTTGCTTTGTAGTTTGTTTGTACGTAGGCTATTCTGTGTGTCTGTCTGTCTGTTTGTCTCTCACTATCTGTTTAGTTGTTGCTGGCATATAGCAAGATAAAATTTGATATAAACCATAAATTATGGTTTATAATCAAACCTGCGTGACCACGGCATTGCATAAATTATCGCATCAGAGACAGATCCCTGGCGGATCCAATGGGAGGGACGGTTCGACCATGTCCTCCTTTCAGTCAGATGCAGTGACCAATACGACCTCATTGCTCTTTGAAACAAACCAGATGCACTGACGCAGCATGCAAACAGGCCTATGATAAAAAAATACTCAGAAAACAAAATGTTTAAGCGAAAACGCTGCACATGATTGCTAAAACACTTTCAGCTTCAGCTTCGCTCTACGACCCAGGGCTGGAAAATAAGTCCAAAAAGTAGGTTTTTTTAGCTTTTTTTGTAAAATTCTGAACAATCGCAAAAGTCTTATTTCTAGGTTTTTAGGGTTTTTTGTTTATTGTGTAACATTATATTTAATTTAATTTAGTGTTTTAATCGTGATTTTTGATCACTTAATGCTGCTATAATTTGAGTACAATGTGATTACCGTTATATGATGGACAGGGTGTATAAGACGTCTTACCTGGATCGTATGGTGTGAAAAACCAAGAAGGAAAAACAGTGGCGTAGCCCAGGCGGCCCAGGCCCCTTCCCCCAATTCTCTAGACAAAACATAAGCATACGTATAAACTGCACAAAATTTGCCAATTTGGTCAGTTTATTTTCGGCAAAATAATTAAAATTGTTGCCACCAGATCTCATCTTTTGAAGCTAAAATGCATCAAATTCGATTTCGGCTGCGACATAGATCATAGATATGTTAATGGAGAAAATTTTGGAATTTTTCTTTTTTTAAACTGGCGCATTCTGGTGCACTTTATATTTTTTAGAGACTCGGGGCTTCCAAACGTCGCGGGGCCCGGGGTAACTTACCCCCTACCCCACCCTCTGGACGAGCTAACAAAACTTAGCTAACAAACTTATTACGATACTCGATTCGTTTGTCTGTTTTTATTGTTTTTAGCCATAAACCCGCTTATTTGTTCTGTCTGTAACGATAGTTTCTAAAGTAAGTTTCGTTAAAATTGTTTATAGCTTTTGGACAAACTGTGAGATGTTTCCCTTTGCATGTTTTTTAGATTTAGATATTTTTTAGATTTAGATTTATTATGTAGCCTATCTGGTGGTTGCGTTGTTAAAAGTTGCGCTTGTCAACTTTACATTAAACGAATATATGATGATGATGATGATGATGAGCCTGATGGAAAAAGAAGAACACCAGTTACTGACTGCAGTCCTGCGGCTGAAGTGAAGAGCTGAACACTGGATCGAACGGCATGTATGTGTATGTGAATGACAACATCATCAACTGAACCTGCCTTAGCCAGAACACACAAAAAAAACTAAACATAATTTATAACTGATAACAGCATTTATAATAGTTCATTTTCAACATTATATAAGTTATAAGATGCCTTTCGTACTTTATGAAAGATTCAACGTTATGTTAGGTTTCAATTTCAAGTGCAAGTCAACTTTTGTTTATTGTTTTTACTCAGTGGCTTCCGTTAGGGAAATTTGGTGTTGACAATAAATTACATTTTATTTTCTTGTTAATGTTGCATAATAAGCTCGCCAGTGAGAGCGCACTGCGTAGAAATATTAATTAGATTGTGGATGATACGAGCGTTTTGTATTCACTGTTGTTTGTCACTGAACGTCATGGATGATTGGAAACTAAAGACAACACCAGTGGTTAGACTACAGAGACCCAGTAAAACGTTCGTATATACTGTTCGTGTATACTGCATATTACAGCCGCACCCCCAGATTGCTTCAGAAGTGACTGAAATAGATAGAATCAGTGTTGTTATGTATGTTTCAGACTAATTTAATTATGGGAAGCTGCAAATAATTGACTATTGAGACCCAAGAACAAAGTTCAGTTTATAGGTGAATTCTATCATTTTAAAGAAGGTTTTTTGATGGGGCCTATAAAGAAAAAAGGGGTTAGGTCTTTTTGGGGATAAAACAAAAAAAAACAAAAAACACTAGTGGTGCCACCTAGGGAATGAAACACCTACTAAACTCAGTAAAAAAACTATTTTATAGCTGAATAAGCCGCATCTACAATCCATAAAACTAGTAAAACAACTTAGTGACGCCACCCAGCGAATGAATATTATACCAAAACAATTTTAAAAACTAAATAAGCTAAGTAAGCAGCAATGTAAATCATAAATGAATACAAAAATGCCCAAAAACACGAAAATCAAACTGCCACCCCCCTCGGAACAATACTGAACTGCAGATAGTGAATAAGCAGCATATGAAGAACGAAAGAAACCCCAAATTCATTATCGGGTCTCAATATGTCAATCAATTGCAGTTTCCCATAATTAAACTAGTCTGAAACATGCATAACAACACTAATTCTACCTATTTCGGTCACTTCTGAAGCAACATTTAAAGAAAAAACAACAAACTTTAATTAAAACAATTGTAGGTCTACCTTATGCAGCCAGATAACAAAGCGCACCGTGTCATTCACATCAGTAGTCGGCCAGAACGACATCGTAACGCACGCTGCACTATTAGACAAATTACAGAAACGCAGCAATATCCACCTAAACGCTCCACAGTTGCCATTATTCGCATTTGATGCTATAACGCACGCCATAACAGACAAAAGGCGTTTCGTCTAGACAGCCCGACTGATCGCCAACGAAGCGCACGTGATCGCCTGAGCATGCTAAACAGGCCGCAGAGGTCATATTCTGGGCCGATGTGACACGCACTTCAGACATAGAAACAAAATTTTTATAATAAAGACACCTATAAATAGCCAATTTTCACATCAATTTTGGTACTTCCCATTACTTAAGCACGACATAATACAAAAAAAATAAACAAACTAGTGTTGAACGTCTACTACACTAGCATTAACGTTTACATTAAATTTTATAATTGGTCATCAAAAAAAAACTAACACTATTCGCCAAGATGTTATCTAAAAACATGCCTAATGAAAGTCATTCTACTGATACACATTACTGTCATATATGTACATTGTACACAGCCGTTTAAAGTGGCATAAAACAATTATTGCTTGTTTTATTATTAGTCCGCCGGAAAACGATAGTTTTCGGAAGGACTTATGTTTTACGCATGATGTTTTTTTTTTGTCAATGCGAAATCTCTGAGATGCGTGGGCCGACTGGCGTGAAATTTTGCACGATGGTCAGTACTAGCCCTATTTTATAATGCCAGTCCAAATTTTTGGGAGGCGCACCCCAAAAAAATTTCGGGGGCGAAAAACATGCAAAATTTGGCCCGATTTTGGACGACTTCGACGTTCGGCAGCGAATATCTCCAAAACGGATGAATATATTCAAATTCGGATTTTTATTCCATCTACCGCGATTCCTCCTGCATTAGGCGAAACAAGTCTGGTGAAGTTTGGTCCAGTGACCTTGGAGATCTCGATGTTGCATCGTACCCACCCAAAGTGCATTTTTCGGAAGACCATATTTCGGCCCCTAGGGGGTGCTGCGCCCCCAAATTTTTACACGCGCTAGAGAATCACCAAATCTTACTAGCGCACCCCCCACCGGGGATGGCGGCCCCCCTTGCAACTTTTTTCAAAGGGGGATCAAAAATTGGCTTTAAATGTAGCATATTAGACGAAGGATCTTTGGAGCCAAAGGGAGTAGCTTCATGAGACTTTGCCACGTGACGTGCTGCTAGGTAGGGGTGATAACGCGGGTACAACTTTTAGGGGGCACCGCCCCATTAAAATTTGGGAGTGCAAAAAACGCGCAAAATTTAGTACGTTTAACGACAACTTTCGACTTTGAGCGCAAATATCTCTGAACTGCATAGGGATATCGACAAGCGGTAAACGGCGTTATCAAATACAGTTAATGCCGTGTTGAATAAAAAAAACTATGTGAACTTCAGTCCACTAACATCAGAGATTACGCGGCAAATGTTTACCCACCAAAATGAAATTTTTCGGAAGGCCATATTTCGGCCCCTAGGAGGTGCTGCGCCCCAAATTTCTACAGGCACTAGAGAATGACCAATTTTTAGTAGCGCACCCCCCACTGGGGACGGGGGCCCTTCTTACAACATTTTTCAAAGGGGAGTCAAAAATTGCATTAAAATGCAGCGTATTAGACGAAGGATCTTTGGAGCCAAAGGGAGTAGCTTCATGAGACTTTGCCACGTGACGTGCTGCTAGATGGGGGTGATAACGCGGGTGAAACTTTTGGGGGCACCACCCCCCTTAAAATTTGGGAGGGCAAAAAACGTGCAAAAATCGGTGCGATTTACGACAACTTTCGAGTTTGAGCGCAAATATCTCTGGAACCGATGAAGGTAGCGACAATATGTAAACGGCGTTGACGAGAACGATCTTTTGGGCGTTGAACAAAAAAAAATTTGTGAAATTCGGTCCACTATGAACAAATTTATAAGCGCTCATGTTGACCTACCCTAAGTCGACAATGCACGTTCGGTGTATACCAATGCATTTGAGTTTGGGCCACGTGACTTTGATGCCGGGGAAATTTTACCCCCCCCCTATTTTTCCCCAATCGGACTTAGGGCGCCAGGCAGACTCATGTTGGGCTTTGCCCCAAATTTTTAGTTAAACATATTAAGCTGCTAGCTTTACACAAATATGTATATATATTTGATTTGTTAATTTTTTCATGAGTATATTGGGGCTGGTGTTTTTTGCCACTGAAGGTCTGCATTGACAGATATGAAAATGTTGTAAACAATTCAGTGATATTTTAATTTAGGCGAGGTTAAGAATGGCAGAAATAGTTTAGTAATCGCAAGAGATGTTCATTGTATGAATCATTTTTTGCTAGAAATAGTCCACTGATGGTATAGATTAGTGTTGTGTGATCTCAGTAAGTATCATGATAGCAAACGTGATAATATCGGTATCACCAAGGTCACGGTGTATAACGGTGCCATGATACCACCAAGTATTGTGAGGTGATGATACCTGTGAAGATACCATGCAGTTTGAATCACTTTACTGTTTGACTTACTGTATTCTGCAATAAGGAATTCAAGTCTCATTAAAGCCAATTTATACAAAAAGTAGTGTAGTGTTCTGTCAAAGTGGTGCAGACAAGAATGGTAGGGGGATAGTTGAACGATGGTAATTCTCAGACAGTAGAACGTGTGCACTGAACGGGTTATTGAAAATGTGAGACCTGACAACGTGGCACCAAATAGCAGTCTGGGCTGGACTTATGGCCAATTCACATGTACAATGCTGACTCAACTCAACTCAGCTCAACTGTTGCTGAGGGTCACTGACAGTTGAGTTGAGTTGAGTCACATTGGGATCGTAGGTGTGAATTGGGCATTAGGCTTTGCATTAAGAGTAGTTGGCCATGTACACAGATATGCAATGTATTGCAGTCTGTTGTTTACTAATTATGACTAATCATTAATGAAGTAGTGTTTGTTATCTTTTTATCTAGAAGCTCTGCTGCTTATTTTTCATTGATAAGTCAGTAGTTACAAAACAGTATTGGATGTATGTTTTGTAGGTTGATGAGTCAGCTTGCTGTTGTAAACATTCAGTCAAGTGTCACCATCGGTATGTTTTTACATGCGAAAGCAGCTACTGCTTTCAGCGCATCTTAGCCATCAAAATTCTGTCTGTCCGTCTGTTTGTCACGCGGGTGGATCAGTCAAAAACGGTGCAAGCTAGCATCACCAAATCTGCACCAAGCTAGAATCACCAAATCTGCACCGTCGGCTGCCTGGAAGACTCTAGTTTTAGGAACCATGAAGCTTTTCCATAAATTCGACGGGGGTCACCCCGAACGAGGGCACTAAATGAGAGGGGGGTGGGCAAAATTTGAGATTTTTGGCCAATAAGTTGCTGTATCTCAGTAACGGTTCGAGATAGGGCCTAGGTTACTATTAGTCACTAATAGGAAGTCGTACACTGGGTCTCGATTGGCGCCGAATTCAGTGACCTTGACCGACGTTGAATGCTAAAATAGTGGGATTTATGGATTTCTTTGCCGATTTCAGGCTGCGACACTAGTATATATCATTCACAAGGTGGCGCCACGAAACTATCATTATGCGATCCAGATAGAGAATTTGGTATTTGTATATTAACTTAGCATGAATACCCCAATTTTCAGCTAAACTACTAAACCAGAACTGCTATAGGCTTTCGCGCATCTCGTGAGCATTAGCTCAAATTTGTTGTTGTTTGTTGTAATATTTCATGTAAACTTAGCATTGCTTTGTGGGTAGGTGCACAGTGCAGTGAGTACAAGTGAAAGCTGGGGTGCAAACAGACATACTATTTGGTTTATTATCTGTAGTTTTGCAGTGTAAGCTCGTGTCTGGCTGAGGGCTAAGGAAAAATTGGTTAGTATCATCCTATTGCTCACAAAGGACTGTGGTTTTTTTTTACTCTGCTATACTTTTGAATCAAATGCTCATATTATTTTGTCTTGTTTGCTGTATATTGTCCAGGTGAAAGTTCATTTGAGGTGAAGATTGAAGCTGATAGTAATGATATCACTGAGCATCCACATGATGACAAGCCAACTATAGAATCTAGAGGTTAGTGTATAACAAGGATCATGGAATTATGTGATTATGTGCATGTATAACTTTGTGCATAGTTGGTATTCACAATGTGCACAATTTGTAGCTGTCAAAATGCAAGCTGCTCAGAATCTTGTGGTTGGTTTAGTTTTTGTACTAGAACTTGAGTTTTTAACATGATGTGTTTTAATTTGGTGTCCTGGTGGCATAACAGTTAATGTGTTGGACTGGCAATCACAAGATCATGAATTCCTTCGTAGTTCAGTTCAATATCAAATGGTTTCTAGTAACCAGGATCGGCCTCTGGACAGGTGTACCATTTTGGAATGTAAATAACCACTAAGGTGAACTCAGCCTTCTGTCCCTTTGGGGTACATTGTCCATGTCTCTGCTATAAAGTCATACTCTGACCCAAACATTTAACCATATGTTTTTCCATGTCTCTATTTATTTTGCCAGTTTATATTCTATCTTTTCATAGACATTTTTGGCTAGCTTAATAGTGCTTCTACACTGTGTCTAATAAAAAATTAAATTCCTAGACATTGTACAACAGAAATGTCACATCTGAGCGAATTTAAGTAAGAATTTTATACGCTTTAATCTCCAATAATTTCCTGAAGTGACCACTGAATTTTGTTGAAAATATTATTTTTAGCGGAGTTATTAATTGTTGAATATTGATAACAAAATTTCTAATCAAATTACAGGGTGTGATTTTCCAGGTATTGCAATTTTCAGTCGTTGTTTTTTGTGGTCCATTATTTTTAGTTCCTACAAATTCAGCACCTCTAGCAATTTTTTTTGCTTTATCTTAGTGTTTCTGTGTTTTGTGTTCTTTTTTGGCCATGCTGCTTGAGTCAAATAAAATGAACGAATGAATATTAATGACGCAAAAATTAATGCAATGTGTTAACACGTTGAAAAGTTAATGCTTTGACAGCTTTAGTTATGACATCATTACGGCGTTATTATTACGTCATGACTAGCAAAGAATATTTAACTAGTAGGCACATACTTATGAAATATTTTGAATTCGTTTTTCTACAGTGACATCTGGTAATCATTTTGTGTAAATTGATCATTATTTCAGTGAATTATGAAAGAAAGAAAAAACGCGCCTTTTTGAAACACCGTGTAATGGTAGAATACCCTGAAAATCTCTCAATAGATCTGACTGAAATTTGGCATCAATTTCTAAGGGTCATGCTTCCCCAGTTTTGATCTTTGGGAAGACGAAAATAAAGAAAGAAGAAAAACAAAGCTTCCCATTACAAACGTGCGAGCAGCCTAATCAATATGGAGAGGCATTATACAGAAATGGAGTAAGGTTAAGTTCAGCTTCCTATAATGTGTCATACTGTCCATATTATGCAGGTGAAAGTTCATTTGAAGTGAAGATTGAAGCTGATGCTAATGACGTCACTGAGCATCCCTGCGATGACAAGCCAAAACCATATTTATGTACAGTCTGTGACAAACGGTTTACAACAAAAGGACACTTGAAACGCCATAAACAAACACACACTGAAGACAAGTTGTACTCATGTACTCAGTGTGAGAAATGTTTTGCTACTCAGCATTACTTGAAGCAACACATGAATGTTCACAACAGTAAATACAAGTGCGCTGAATGTGGAAAGTGCTTTAGTAGCAATCAAGCGTTAACAGTACACAGACGAAGTCATTCTGGAGAGAAACCATTTGAATGCACTGTTTGTAGCAAACGATTCACACAATCAGGTGACCTTGCTAGACACAGCAGAATTCACAGTGGAGAGAAACCACACAAATGTCCTGACTGTGACAAGGCATTTAGTGTGTTTGGAAATTTAACCACACACATGAGAGTCCACATGGGAGACAAACCGTACCAGTGTTTACTGTGTGACAAAAGTTTCAGGCAATCCAGCAACTTGCAGACACATAAACGTCAAGTGCACAGCAGCAGAAGACCTTATGACTGTCGTTACTGTGGGAAGCGGTTCAAAATTAGCCAAGAGCTGAAGGTTCATGTTTATACTCACACTAGTGCAAAGCCATACTCATGTAGACACTGTTCAGACTGTTTTACACATCACTGCCAACTCAAGACACATCTGCTGAAGTCACACAATGAAGGTACTTGGTTCACGTGTCACATTTGTCACAAGAAATTTAGCCATAGTCGTGACTTTAAGGAACATTTACTTCGTCATGAAGGTGTGAAGCCATATGTTTGTGATGAATGTTCAAAGAGTTTTTGTACAGTAGCTGAACTGAAATCTCATCAGCTTAAACACTCTGACTATAAACAGTTTTGCTGTGGTTCTTGTGGTAAATATTACAAACACAAATGTAATGTTGTAAGTCACTTCAACAGATGTTCTGTTAAACTGGGATACGTCCATATCTTTGCCAGGCAAGATTGGGACAGAGAGCAAACAATCTGTGGACAGTTGCTTGTTGGACAGAGTTGCTGCTGTTGACTCAATAGTTGCCAGTGAGATTCTGTGTACAGCAGATTGTGTCGTGCTACTTCAGTACTCTCTGTCAGCTAGCAGGGTTCCTACAGGTCAGGGAAAACTGGAAAATGTTGGGGAATTTTTGTCGTCAGGGAATGTCAGGGAAATGTCAGGGAAAATATTATTTTTGAAAACTCAGGGAAAATGATCTTGGATCATGCAGACTGCAGATAACTGTGATTTATTGCATCTCCAAATACAAAAAGCAGGCAAATTTGCGGCTTTCATTGAACGTCCAAAAGCTAGACGTGTTTCAGCTTCTGAGGGGGCTTTGCCCCCTGACCCCCCCCCCCTCGACCAAGGCCTTTGTCATTTGCATATTGCTCTATTAATACTGTTTCGTTACTTAATGGGTGATTCTACGGAAAAGGTATCATTTCACTGGTATCACAGATGTCAGAGAACATGTCGTACTGGTTGTGTACTAGTGACCAATTCTGCATAGGTGATATTTCGACTTACAGACTGTGAGTTGAGTGTTTATTATTTGTTGATGGTTTTGCCTACAGAGTTAACTGAATGAGAAACAATGAGCTTAAATGTCACTGGTGTAACAGGACACACACATTAGCCGAAGGCATTAAAATGAATGAATATCACTACAAATAAAATTTGTAACCAAAAT
>Ga0209367_1002930_pt1 | contig 22893 bp, 21 predicted proteins | sample WorMetLIZISLAND2_FD_187412 | JGI IMG/M metagenome (GOLD analysis project Ga0209367, IMG submission 187412) | Marine gutless worms symbiont microbial communities from Max Planck institute for Marine Microbiology, Germany - Olavius geniculatus... ... | reverse complement strand
CTAGCGCGTGTAAAAATTTGGGGGCGCAGCACCCCCTAGGGGCCGAAATATGTTCTTCCGAAAAATGCGCTTTAGGTGGGTACGATTTCACATCGAGATCTCCAAGGTCACTGGACCAAACTTCACCCGACTTGTTTCGCCTAACGCAAGAGGAATCGCGGTAGACGGAATAAAAACCCGATTTTGAATATCTTCATCCGTTTCGGAGATATTCGCCGCCGAACTTCGAAGTCGTCCGAAATCGGGCCAAATTTTGCATGTTTTCGCCCCCGAAATTTTTTTGGGGTGCGCCCCCCAAAATTTTGGACCGGCATTATAAAATTCGGCCTAGTACTGACCAACGTGCAAAATTTCAAGCCGGTCGGCCCACGCATCTCGGAGATCTCATGCTCGGAAAAAAAAACATCATGCGTAAAACAGAAGTCCTTCCGAAAACTATCGTTTTCGGGCGGACTAATAAATCAAACAATGTGTTGTTCTCACACTGCTGCAAGCACAACCGCCTGTGCGAGTGCGAGTGTCCTCATCAGTCGTCAGTTCTGCAGTGTACTATAGGAGTTACTAATGCAACTTCACAGAAAAACGGTAGTTCATCGTACATGTTGTTACGAATCACGTAAAGGTTGTTGCTTTTGGGTTTCAAAAATTACTACCAATGACAAACGTCTTAGCTGTCTTAACCGCTAAGCCAGCCTTTAAGGCTTCAGACCAGCCGTTAAAGCCTTAACAAACGGTTCCGGGGACTATCTCAACACAACTACATGTAGTTCATATAGGCCCTTCACCCCAGTGTCGTACGGTGTACTATTCTGCTCTATTCAGTACGTTACTAAACCGGCTAAGATGTTGCCCCATTGCTGACATGTATGCGGCCGTCCGTCCAGTGCTCATTGCACACCTCTGCACTGCAGCTAGTGTGCCATGAACCTGCTGGTCAAACGAAACATCTAAGCGTTATATGCGTCATTTCCTAGATGTCTTTGACGTCCGGTAATCTCGATCTGTGATTTTTTGGACCGAAAATCGATTAGCATATCGGGTACTTTTGCGCCAGGAAATATTCACATTAATTTTGTTTTTTTAAGTTTTGGAGGGTTTTCGATTAAGAGCCCGTACAAGACAGACGGACACACAGACGGACGGGCAAGACCCGTAATGTGGCCTCTTAGGACAGCCGCATAATAAGCTTAGCATCAGCTACATGCTTTTAATCGGTATATAAACTTAGATCTCACGCTGTTTGTTCGCCGCGGCGAATACAGCGTCAGGTCAGAGGCGATTCAGCAGCGGAAAAAGCGGCGAGTGCATTAGAACAGATAGCAAGCCGCAAGTTGTCTGGGAAAACAGAAATAGCGTAAACGCCGTGGAGCAGCAGCTCGAGATAAGACTAAGTTATGATCATTACCTTACCGTAAGTCATGCGGCCGGTAAGGTCAGTAAACGCCGTATGGTTTCTCGGCCCGGCGATCATATAATACAAGATAGACAACGAGAGCCATCATCCAAGTCATCGCCAGCTCTCAACACGTAGATATGAACGGGCGCCGCCAAACACACAGTCTTCCCACTTTCCTTTCCGTAGGCCTACAACTTATCCTGTAGCGAAATCTAAAGGACAAAATCGACAGAGATCCATTCTTTGCCAATCTTGCGCACATCGAATAAAATGAGACTTGAAAGACGCAAATTACTTTACAGGACTGTGCTTTTTTGCTTTATCTGCGGACTTCCTCAGTTGCGATTGGACACAATGTCATATCATACATAATGGCGTTTTACGAGTCGAAATATAAGTCCAAAGCTGCACGATATAGATCTATCACTGACATCCGACGAATAGTAGTACATGAGTAGGCCTACCGTCATTCGATTAAACTCCACTGCGGTAGAAAATTGTTACAACTTAAAATAGAGGAAAAGTCATGGGCGTTTGATTCCAAACGAACTCAAGTGTGAAAACTCTATCCAAATTCGTTTTCTGAGCTTTTTTGCTCTGACTTCACGGGCAGTTATCAAGAGTCCAAATTTATCGTTACTTTACTGCCTAACTTACTGTTCTATTTTCGCGTTTTTTAGGTGGCAGAATAAGTGATGACGATGATAATGACCGTGATACAAGACATAGCGTTAGTCGAACAGCTTGGGTGGTTCCTATTGTTCTTTGTGCATGACTGGACATTTTTTTGGGCGGTAAGACAGTTGCGGAAGGGCAGTGACGGCGTCAGTAGGCGGAGAGTAGCACGGATGCTTCAATGTTCATGTTGCTACTATTAATTGCTTATAAGCAGAAAAATCGAACTCTAGAAAAAGTAGAAATACTTGATGTCGAGACCGCAGTTTCGGCTACAGAATTTCAACTACTGCATATTCTCGTCAGCTGATATTCGGTTTCGATTAACGCCAACCTTTACTACGAAAAAATGCACCCAAGATGTCCGTCTCCAGCACGTGACGCAATGCCACACTCAGCTTGCATTAGTACATTTTTTCTCAATTAAGCTGCAGTTATGCGTCATAAATGTACAAAACATCAGTTTATACACTTGTTAACGGCAACAATAAAAACTCGCACATCGAAAACAGCAAAAATCACAAAAGGTCATATTGCCCACATCACACTGACCGTGTGTCAATGTGCTGCTGAATAATATCACCTTTTTTCCCAAATTTCGTTCCCATTGCAACGAGTCAGTCGGGGTAAAATTTGTTTGGCAGCATTCAATGCCCCAACCCCGAAGACCCCCTATAGACGCAAAAATCTCGCAGATATCTCTTACACAGACCGAGTTATAGTTAATTTGTCCCAAATTTTGTTGTCATGGCAATGGGGGTCGATCGTGGGAAAATGCGATTGGCTGCATTCAATGGCCCATCTCCGAAAAACCCCCTATAGACGCAAAAATCTCGCAGATATCTCTTACACAGACCGAGTTATAACTAATTTGTCCCAAATTTTGTTGTCATGGCAACGGGGGTCGGTCGTGAAAAAATGCAATTGACAGCATTCAATGGCCCATCTCCGAACCCCCCTCCCCTTATAGACGCAAAAATCTCGCAGATATCTTTTACACAAGTCGAGTTATAGCCCATTTTGTCTCAAATTTCGTTGCCGTGGCAACCAGGAAAGGTCTGGGGGTAAAATTGAATGACTCCATTAGATTGGCCATTCCCGAAAACCATACCCTAGAACCAAAAATTACGATTCTATCTTTTAATTGAGCATATATAAATAAAAATTTTTGCGTATATTTCACCCATTTGCCGAGAAGCATAAAATTTTGCATGACGGGTCCCCTCGCCGACTTAATCAACCGTGCCAAATTTTATTTCAATCGGTTCAGGGGTTTTGATTCTGTGGGGGTCGAATTTTTGGTCTTCCCATAGGAAAGAGGAGTTGCCGTTAACACAGGGCTTGAACTACCGTTCAGCCTGTGATAAAGCAAACGACAGTCTGATTTAAGTACGATACCGCACTGTCTGGAGTGGGATAAGGTAGTACTGCGTGCTCGCTTACCCACTCCTCTTGTGCGAAACCTTCTGAAGACGTAAACTGTCTTGTTATCAACAGTGAGCCTACATGGTCCTTAATTTTTACAGGGCGTCGGCATAACTTGTTATGCAGAAGCGCTATATAGAAAAGGCGTCCGTCTGACGACAGACGGACGTCACACTGCAGTATTGTGTCAAAACGTTCGCTGTTTGCGCGTGGAAAGTACAATCCACGTCATAAAAATTGGTCATCCATGCATATTCCGGTCCTCTATTTTCATCGCAACCGCCGTATGTAGACCTACACTCGTCGTAGCATATACAGACCTACCTCCGTTGCAGCCGGTGTCGCTGCAGTCGCAGGCGGGTCCATGGTCGGTACCGACGCACAGGCAGCGCCGCGTGCAGTTATGCCTGACTCCGGGTGACTCGCAAGCATCATCCGTCGTCGTCAGTGTCGTGTAGCCGTCACCGTCCAGCGGCAGCCCGGCGCGTCGGCGAGTGCAAGAACAGTTGCCGTACAGCACGTTGCGCACGTAGCCGTTGAAGCGCTGCAGAAACATCGCCGAGGGAGCGGTCAACGCGGACATGCGCGCCCAGTACGACGACGGCAGGCCGCCCACGTAGACATAACTGTCGTTCGCAGAGTTGCCGAACGTGCCGCCGGAACCTGACGACATTCAAGAAATGTCTACACCACATAAACCTAAAAGCAGTGTAGGGCATGAGTTAATTTAAATGAGTTTTAACTCACGAGTTAACTCATTTATTGTGAGTTGTGAGTTTGAGTTAATTCATCCCAAAGAGTGCGAGTTATGAGTTTGATTTAATTCAACATTTGTGCGAGTTGTGAGTTTATTAGGTTTCTAAACTCAACTCACAATAAAACAGTTGGTAGTTGCCATCATCAGCTGCAGTGGAAAGGCTGTTCAGTGTAGGTGGACAGATTGAAACACCAAGACGCAACAAACTTTCAGACGAAAACTTTGAAAGGTTGCTGCTGTTGAAGGCGAACATGGAGTATTGCTAACAAACAGTGATTACAAGAGTATGGGCTGAACAATTCTTTGAGTGAACCTGCTTGACTGAATATTAGAATTTATTGCAGTTAACAGTGAATTTTGATTTGCTGGTTGACAAGTGTTTAGCAATTTTGGACAGAATTTTTATTGGCTTTACTGAGTGACTGAGTGATTGATTGATCAATTGTGCTTGACATGAGGTACAGAAGTATGTTTCGATTAATTAACTGTCTGACTGAGTGATAACAAAAAACAAACTTGTATTCTTTAAGTTTAAGATTTTTGAGTGAATTTGGTTGAGTGACTACGTGATTAATTAACTAAGTAGGCCTAAGAAATGATTTTGTGGAACACCTAACACTGAGTGTTTGCTGACTGACTGGTTTTTTAAGCAATTTAGGACAGTCTTAATGACTAGTCTATCGATCGATTGATTGGTAACCAAAAAAAAACAAAATGAATTTATGGGCTAATTCATTTTCTTGGTGAGTTTGATTTAACTCACTACAAAGTAGTTGAGTTGAGATTGAGTTTAAACTCATTTGGTCTGAATGAGTTTGAGAGTTTGATTTAATTCATTTTCAATCTGAGTTTTCCCAACACTGCCTAAAAGCAAATGTTCCATTATGAAATTAAGTGAAATGTTTTTCAGCCATTCGGAAAAAAGACTTAACATAATTTAAGACCTAAGTCACATACACAAAATCAAAACAGTAATGAAAAACGTCATATTTTTAAACATGTTCGTTTTACATAATTTAGCTTTTGTGGCTTCTTTAAAATACGTTTTTGCACGCCGAGAATATCCCAAAATTGACGGCCGCGCCGCTGGGGCTTTGCCCGCGACCTCACTGCTCCGCGTGCCGCCATTGACTGCCCGCGTGCCCGCTCCTGATTTTGCCAGACATGTGACAGACATGTCTGCGCCTTATAAATAGCCATACGTACATGTATGTGTGTGGTTTGTGAAATGAAAGTGAGTTAGTCTATACCTGATAGTCCGTAGCGACGGTCGGCCACTCCGCCGTCCAACGTCAACGATGTTTCTAGTTGACTGCGTCGAAGCTCCACCTGTTAGCATCATCATCATCATCATCATCATCCTCTGGCGTAGCCATAGGGGGCAATGGGGGCACGTGCACAGCCCCCTCCCAGACCCCTTCCCTGTCGGGAGGGGACAACCCTCCCCGTACTCCACCCTTTTAAGTGCCCCCACTACAACTAGATTCTGGCTATATACGCCACTGTCATCATCGTCAACGCAACAGCATAGAACGTTTTACAGCACGTGTGCTACATCCAAGTTTACACGGTAAAGCTGGCTGAACGAGCTGGCTCGTCCAATCAGGTTGTGAAGCGCTCGTCAAGCCAGCTTCGTGAATATTTGCAGTATTATAGCGTTTAAACAACTTCGAAATAACCAGCTAATCAAGTCCTCTTGTCAACTTGCGTGTACAAAATGCTGTTACTACTACTACTCCCTCAACAAGCATTCGTCAGGCATTCATTAAGCACACATCAAGCAATCATCAAGCAGCTCGATTTGTGCTTAATAAATGCGTGGCGTCGGCCTATGCTCGACGAGCTATGCCATTGCAATCTATACAGTTAAACCGGCTTGATGACTGCTCGTCGAGCCAGGTTCATCGTGTAAACAGTTTATTAAATTAAGCTGTATTTAAAAGCCGATTAACGTGCAACAGTAAAATCAACGTCAGGCTCTAAACGTGACGAGAAATTATCGCTATAAGACAGTACAAACGAGATTTGATAAAATATTTGATTGGGTTATTTGTTTCTAGGAACAATACGTGGCATTTTCATCGTTTTCGGAGCGATAAAATTTCTTGAAGATTCTGCATTTACTGCGTAACTATGCTATAAAAAAATCAAGATTCTGCTGCGACAAAACTTTTCATGTTTTATTCTTGAATCAAAAATAAAACGTAAAACATTTTGTCGCCGCATAGTGCTTTTTAGCGCTTTTAGGCGGTTATTTTAAAACAGCGAAATAACGCGCGGTATAATCCCTCTTCAATCGAGGTTTGAACTTTCAGTATTGTCACATTACTGCCAGAGTCAGTATGCGAGTACCCAGTACAAGCTTATACCACCCCAGTATTGTGTCGCCTTAAAAACCATGCTCATATCGCATAGACCACAGCGTCGTTTGCTTTATAACGCAGTCGAAGTTGTGAAAACAGCAGCACTGCGAGCTGCGTGTGGTCTACGGTTGTTTTCTAGACTATCACATGCATCAGTAATTGAATTATCATTGCAGACATTTGTCAGACATTGTCGGACGCACCTTATGCCAGTGTCGGTCGTTGACAGGTCGCGAGACAGCCCTCAGGGTGGTACTGGCCCGGTCTCCCGCCAAGTCGTCAGTGGCGACGCTGATGCGTGCAACCACTGAGCCGTTGTCAATTGACAGCACCAGGAACGACGAGCGTCCGCCGTCGTCAGCATAGACAAGCAGCGCGTCCGACAAAGACGTCCAGAAATCTAGCGTCAGTGACGAGTTGGAGCAACTGTGCCAGCGTGGTAGACGCACGTACGACGTGCGAGAACCCTGCAGGTAAAAGCCGCGGACGACGCACGACAACTGGACGACGATCAGAGCCGACGCGACTGCGACTAAGGACTGGCGACGACCCACAGTCGTAACGCGCAGTCCTGACATCGTCTTCCACCCGCCCTGAACATCAAATAAGTCTAGGCTACTTAAAACGCGAACAGCTCCTTATGCTATATCATATTAGCCTATACCATACTCTAAGACGCCCGTCGAATGATAAGGCGAAGAGCGCGGTTCCCCCGTATGTAGGTCTATTAGTCTATTAGTCACACGCATCAAAAGAGAGCAAACGTTGTTTGTCATCTGCACAACAAAACGGCGATTATACTTTATAGGAATGAGATGAGATGGGTAGTAGGCCTATACCCGATAAGCAGTAAAATGTGGGAAGACAGACAGTTGACACTACCAGCGCAACAGAACCGAAGAAAAGCAAGTGGAGTATAACATAGGCCTATATGGCTGGTATTCCGCAAAGAGACAATCGCATAACGAATTTGTTTTAAAGATTTGCAACAAAAAGTTCTCACCCGTTACGTAATTTGCCACGAATCAACGAAATACGGGCACCGAGCTAGTAGGCCTACTACAGACCCACACACAGATGGCTTGTACGAGAAAAGCTTGGCTAAACAAGCGACTTTTAAGTCGACGTCCGAAAAAAAACAACTATAGATTTAACAAACGACTGTTCAAACGACAAGTTACTAAATAAACAAAGGCCTAGCAAAGATCCGTAGGGTAACTCGCCTGTTTTACAAGCTGATGTCCCAGAGTTCACAGGTGCGTTGATAATTTAGCCTACATGTCAGTCGACGCCCAGTCGGCTGAACGTTACCGCATACTGAGTTCGAGATGCGTCTTTGACGCCAGTTGAGCAACACGCATACCTTATCTACACTACTAGAGCTTACCTGGCTACCTGTTTGCCGACCAGCGTCCGTCCGTCCGTGTAAGCAGCTGTTTACCTGAGATGCCAACGCCGACGCTGCTCCAGTTTATCTTCCTCACCTCTGCTCTGCCTGCTGCTGCAGCCGTGTGGCCGTCATCCAGGGATGCATCCATCCAAGCTGCCACCAACCACGCCTCGGCAAAATTATAGCCCACTACTGTTTTTTCGACGACGACTAGAGGGGGAAGGGGTTAATCCCCTGTAGATCCAAGCAGTGAGATGTCACACCGTTTCGCCAGTAGCTGTATAACTGGAATTGGGGAAAAAGGCCTCCAAAAATGACAGGAAAAAAGGGGAAGAGAATAGAAAAAGAAGGGAAAAAGAAGAAAGAGAATGCTGAGAAATTTGTTCCAAAAGCTGAGGGGAATAGATGCCGTTGAATAGGCTGCCGACTGGTCCCGTGCAGTATGGGCTGGTACCGCCACTGTCTCTTCACAGCAATGTTGTTTGTCGTTCAGCCTGCTCCAACCGTCAGTCGTCAGTGTTTCCAAACACTCGCTTGACGAGCGAAGACGACAGCATAGACCTACAGGGATACAGCGATGCGACACCTTGGTGAATTTTGCAGTTACAGATATGGCACTGCAATGTATAAACAAGAAATTCAACTGTCGCTAGGGAAGACGCACTACAGCCTATACGTCAGTTCCTGTTGCAGTACTGACCTTCAAGGTCATTCAAGGTCGATGATTTTCATCTCATCTGAAAGGGCGTATGGGATTTTCTCGTATTAGAAATCAGTAGCAGCCTTGGCGCTATATCACACCGTTTAGCCACAATAGCGCGTACCGGTCTTCAAGGCCATCCAAGGTCAATGATTTTCATGTAATCTGAAAGGGCATATGCCACTTCCTAGTAGAGATGAACAGTAATCTTGGCTCTATTTCTCACCATTTTTGAGATACGGTCACATAGCTTGCAACGTTCTAGTGAAAATTGCGGCTAAACCGCTGCAGATAGAGATATAATAAGTTACTATAAATTCATCAAATTACAACCTTTTATTATTGTTTTTGTTGACGTTTCGGCAACCGTGCTGCCTTCGTCCGAACGATTGTCCACCAGGTGTAGCTGCGTAATAAAGATGTAATAAAAGTGTAGTAAGGCGTAATAAACAGTTGTAATTTGATAAATTTATTGTAACTTATTATGTTACGTTTTAACCTATAAGTCTATTCAAAGACAAAAGATGGAGATATAGTTACTATTGACAGCTTATAAGAAGTCGCCAGCGACTTATCCGATGGTACCATCGCCGACCCCCCTACGACTTACCGTTTAGCCACAATACCGCACGATTGGCATACCATAGTGCGTTATGACCCTTAAGGTCATCCAAGGTCAATGACTTTCATATCATTTGAAAGCCAATACGACTTCATATAGGCCTAAGTGATCAATAGCAACCTAGACCCTATCTCGCACCGTTTAGCCGCAATACATCCGTGACAAACGACGGACAGACAGAGAGACGACAGCCGTACCATAAACTCGACCGTTACGTAAGTACGGTTGGCTAAAAACTTGAGATCAGAGAAACGTTGCGCGTTTTCCAACGGATTTGGAGTGTATTTGGAGACACAAAAATGCTTCTAATAGGCTATCTAGCCGTGACCATGACGTGATATACTTTGCGGTCTAGTCAAAGTGCCATAGCACTTCGCCCGTCGATGGATTGCGATCGACGAGGTCGTGGCCACGGTGCACGGTCTTGTCTGGCGTTACCTGCAAGTGTTCGTCCCTGCGTCCGCAGGTCAGTGGTTTGCTCGGTCCATGTGTTCTGCGTTGGAGCGCGGCGCATGGCCCCATCACCGACCGCTAAACGATGCACGCCAGGGCGCCACTCACCACCGCTCGTCCCGTCCTACTGGAATCAATCGCTCGCCAACAACCAGTGCAGTCATCCAGCTGTTTTACTGCCACATGCCCGCTGACGCGACTGACCTCTTGAAGCGCTTGTTCATGCCATAGCTAGGCTATTGAACAAAAAGCCCAGCTGTCGCCAGGATAGCCGACTGGTTGTCAGTGACCTTCAAGGTCATCCAAGCTCGATGATTTTCATTTCACCTGAAAGGGCGTGTGCCACTTCCTATTAGTGACTAATAGTAACCTTGGCCGTATTTCTGACCGTTTCCGAGATATGACCAGTTTTCCGTTTAAAAACGCACATTTCCCACCCGCTTTCATTCAATCCCCAATTTGACAAGAAATTTGAGCTAATGCTCACGAGATGCGCGAAAGCCTATAGCAATTCCTGTTCGCAAACTGTCAGTCTACCTCCAGCCATTTCGTTGCAGTTCATTCTTGGAGTGTTCGCTGCAGCCGAAGATCGCAAAAATCAATAAAAATCCCATCGATGTTGATACGACTGAAAAGTTCGTCACAAGTGCTTCTGTGCTTGTTGTGATAGGCAGCATGTCCATGCCTATCTGCAACCGTTTTCACGAAAGACTGGCCAACGACGGTAAAATAACGACTTTTACGGGGGTACCGCTTTTTGATGTCCTCGTGCGCAGGTTTCCTTAAACCTAGAAAATCGTGACTAATTGGACCGTCTAATTTTACGTTCAATGCTGAAAATTTCATATACGCAGCTTTTCGATGTCTATCTCGATTGCTTTCGGCGCAATTCGCTCTGAACGGGAACGAAAGTTGTCGGGCACGAAAGTTCCAGTTACCGTTGTGTGCAACTTTACTTACTCATGCAGGGTTGCAACAAAAATATCACGTGACTTTGTTTGTAAACAGAGAGACTGTTATTATTAAGTGTTATTATAAATAAGTTTTTTAGAGTCACTGTATTATAGTTGACTAAATTATAACTCTGTCTGCTTTTGCTGAGTCAACTGAGGATAAGCTGAAGGATTTTGAGCTCTGCGCGATTGACGCAGACAAAGTTAGGACTTCATAACATTTCCGGCATAGCAACCTGGCTTTGGGAAAATCAAAATTGTACTGGTATGATAGATATATTCAGATAGTTACAAAGTTTGTATGTCACACTGGGGAAATTACATATTAACTTGAACGCAAATTTCCCATTTTACTCACCTTAATCAAATGTTGCAGATGTCTAAAGTCCAAAAATGAATAAACATTTACGATCGTTTCACGCTTTTAAACTATTTTGCAACAAATCATGCATGTGCATTCGATGCCATCTTTACGTCATGGCTGTTTACTTTAGGTGTCTTATATGTTGTAATCGGTCAAAAATTGTTTTGTTGTTTCAGAAAGTTTGTATTTCTGGAACTAAAACAAAACCTCTGACAACAATGAGTCATTAAATGTGCAATGAGGTATGATTACTGAATGATTTGCATTCAAGTTAAAATGTGATTTCGCCATCACAGCAATGTTTGAATTGTTAGGGGATTGGGGGGTTGAACTTCCCAACTGTTTTCTCAACCCCCTAACACACTCTCAAATTATGTTCTGGGGGAGTCATCTATATACTATATACATAGGATTTACATTATAATTTTTGTCGGGCTCCGACAGTCGAAAAGTTCAGCCCCCAGCTAATTTTTCCCAATTCAAACACTGCATCACAGTTTTGTACACTTTGAGTTTCTGTACACTTTCTGTACACTGTGTTGTTTGTGTTGTTTGTATAAGCAGATGTTCGCATTCCACAAAATTCTAAACACATTTTGTTGTAGTTGGTTTTTGTATCCACCATTCCAAGGGGCACCAAAGTCTGTTTTTGACGACGACCAAACTGTACCTTAGCTCTAACTCTATTCCTAACCATTTCCCGAACTGTGGCAGCCTTTTGGAATGGGAGCCTTTCAGAATGACGGGCTGACACCAATAGTTGTCTCAAGTGCAATTAATATTTATAAATTTGCACACAAAGTCTTAAACGTGGGTTGCAGTCATTTTAATTTTATGTTCAGTTTTGCACACATGTTCTTTGATATGCATGATATGCTGCAGGTGCAGATTTTGCTATGAATTTGTAGTTGTTGCTGCTGGTACGGTGAAAAATAGGAAAATGATAGGATTTACACAGTACAGTCTGCAGCCACAGTCTCACCTTGACTTCAAGTGGACAAAACTTGATTTACAGGTACAGGTTCTTCGTTCTTCTATAGTATTTGTTTTGATTTATATTATTTATATTAACGTATATTAATATGCATAGGTCATTTAGTGTTTATTGGTGTACCTGCAGTGACCCTGATGATGCTAGTTGATTGCCATTTAGATGGACACCAGAATCAAATTTTTATTATGATTTTTTTTGGTTCAGTGTGCTACTAAGCCGTACAAAAGATTGCAGGTATGTACTTTGTACTTTACTATTGATGATTTAAGTGATAATTGTGCAAACTTACTGTCATCCTAAAGTTTGGCCACGGCACCCGTGTTTATTTTTCTTGGAGTCATTTATGGTATTGGTAGGAAATCTGTTCAATTTTACACTATGGCTTATTGGCTCCAATTTGCTTAACTGTCTCCTCAGGAATTTTCAGATTAATTTTTCTGACAGGCAAACAGGTTTTACGGCAACCTCCATGATCTGTGATCATTGGCAGTTCTGAAGCTGATTTTGTATGCTGCATTACAGATGTGTATGAAACTGTTCATTTATTATTGGTTTGTTATGGTAGGATGTGTTCTCGAGAGACTGTCTGAATCATCTGTGGAATGAGATGATGAAGGACGGGGAGCTGGTGCTGATGCCTGCTGCGGAGACTGCAAGCAATGAAGAACTGCACACTAACAGTACTGGGGCTCTAGCTCGACGAGGTGACTGTGTTGGTTTGTCTCATTCACTATAGTGAAATCTTGATTAAATTATAATTATCGCCGCCAAGATGATCGTAGTGAACCTAGTGGAGATTCTGTTTTCACTTTTTCTGTCTGTCGTTCCTTCTTTGTACATGATGAATGACTCATAATAGCAATGACGTCATTGCACCAACAGCAAGCAGCAACGCTGGCTGTTACTTTTCCTTCTCTCTGCCGCGAAGCGGCTTTTCCTTCTCCCCCCTTTCCTTGTTGCTTTTTTAATTTCTTCTCTCTCTTTTAACGTAATGGGAGAACAGACCTAGACGAATGGTGTTCCAATGCGCTCGAATGTTGAAAAATGCATTAAATGTAAGCAAAGCACAATATGCAGATGTTTTATATTATTTATTACGTTTATTTAGAATTTGGAAAATATATAGGTTTTAATACAGCAAGTTATGCAATATATATACGTACTTATTTGCAGCGTGCGGTAGCGCCATTTATTGAATTATAATGAATCAACAACTGCCTCTATGCTGCAACTACAGATAATTAACTGCACAATCTATGAACTTAAAATGGTTTAGTGAATTAATTTAACTTTATTATATTAATTTGTAACGTTTCAAAGGAGGAGATATGCAAATAGTTTATTAATTGAATTGAAGGCAGTTAACCGGCAGGAACGGTGGCACTCTCCTGTGAAAACTTCTACATTCTACAGTAGTAGTGTTTAAATTACTTTACTTGGCGGAGACATGCACTCCCACGAGCACCATCTAGCTGACACTTATATCCAATTTTCAAATTTTATCAGTTATAGCAATGAAGAGCTACTAACTAATGTTGTTGGCAATTGCTGGATAAGTTGTTTGCATCTGTCTGTTGCTTTTTATGTGCAAAAGCAGCTACTGCTCTCAGTGCGTTATAGCCATCGCAGTTCTGTCTGTCCATCTGTCTATCCGTCTGTCCATCACATGGGTGGACCAGTCAAAAACGGTGCAAGCTAGGATTGTCAAATCTTTACCGTCTGCTGCCTGGAAGACTCTAGTTTTAGGAACCGTAAAGCTTTTCCATAAATTCGAAGGGGGTCACCTTGAACGAGGGCGTTAAATGAGATGCGGGTGGGCAAAATTTGCAATTTGTGGCCAGTAAGTCACTGTATCTCAGTAACGGTGCGAGATAGGGCCTAGGTTACTATTAATCACTAATAGGAAGTCATACACTGGCTCTCGATTGGCGCCGAATTCAATGACTTTGATTGACCTTGAACGCAAAAATAGGGGGTTTTATGGATATTTTTTTGGCAATTTCTGGCTACGACACAAGTTTATATCATTCACTATTGTTATGTGATCCAGATAGAGAATTTGGTATTTGTATATTAACTTAACGTAAACACCCCAATTTTCAGCTAAACTACTGAACCGGAACTGCTATAGGCTTTCGCGCATCTCATGAGCATTAGCTCAAATTTCTTGTTTGTCTACTTATAGCTATATATTGTAATTATACAGAAATTCTTTCCAAACACTTAGGTTTTAATGATATTAAAATAATATTTAAATATGGAAATACTTGACAACACTGGTGTCATTCAAGATACAGAAAAGGAGCAGTTTGTCTGATGATTGTAGTCTGCATGTTGGTACGTAGAACAGATATTTCAGTGTTTGTGAGTATTATGTCTTACATATCTGTACATGCATGGTGCAACTTAGCCTCCTACCCTCCATGGTATGGGAAATGAGTAGTAGCTTATAGGCTATGGGGTGAAGGACTAACGTGGCTGAGAGGGGAGGGTGGTATGTCTGCTTGCTGCAAACTGCATGGGCAATGGATATGCTGCAGTAACGTTAGCTCATGCCAATCAGCTGCCACTTCGGAGATGGTAAAGTGCTTCTGGGTACAAGAGACGCTATAGCAAGTACCTTTACTTTTTTTACCATGTCTGTGTATGATACAGGAGTCAATGGTCACTTCTATTGTGGTCAGAGAGTGTTAACGTGTAGCTGTTGTGAGGGTCGCGTGTGTGGTCCATCCAGTGCCTGTAACTGTGCAGCTTGTAAGCAGCTGGACATTCATACAGCCGACATGAGACAGCAGCAGACTGATGCTTCAGAGTACCCACACAACATTTCCTCTGCTGAGATGATTGCGTCATGGACTTGGGGAAAACAGCCAGGTTAGTGTTGTAATAGCAGCAGCAATGATATCTGAGAGCAAGTTTCTGGTGTTTTTAATAGTTAATTTTACCATGCCTAGGTTAACTCACATGTTTGCTATCAAGAGGAGAGGTTAACTTTAACTCGCAGGTTAACCTTGCACAAATTGTTTCACACCAAATTTTGGCGTGGAATGATGTGCCATGAGTTAACCCAGGTAATATCCCCAAGATTAACCTTATAGTTAACCCTAACCTGTGCATCGAACGATTTACCCTAAATCATCAGTTAGGTAAGCATCGGTTTATGTTAACTGGGTGGTTTTCTTTGGATGCATTTTTTGAACAGCGTTTTGACTGACTGTCTTCTAACTGCAGTAAAATTGTTCTACATTTTTACATACTTTGTAATAATGATATAAAATACAAATTTTGTGCCATTTTGGAAACAGTTAATCGATCGATGGTTAGGTAACTGGCCAGTCAAGTTTTTAGCCATTTTTAACGAGAAACTTGTTGGTCAGTTAGTGCCTAACTTAACTGACCAGTTAGCGCTGAAAACACAACCTTAGTCTGATCATTGTACACCGTGTATCAATAAAAAATGTGCCGCTTTTATTTTTTGAACAACTTTGTGAAACATTGGCCAATTTTGATAATTTTTGGCACAAAACATTATGAAGAAAATTGACGTAAATGACTATAGTTTAGCTTACTGCACTTTTAACTGTCGCTACACTACCTTGTGAAATGCAGAAGTCAGTCTGGTTGTTTACAATGATGAATTCATATTGGGGAGCACATGCGTCGGCTCAGAAAATAACTGAGACCACAAAATAATTGAATAATTGTTACATATTTAACACTAATCGCATTCATTTTAAGAATGTACATTGACGAACTGAAATGTCATATCAACACCTAGTGAGCTGCTCTGGGTTGCGCATTATTGAACGTGCTGTTGGCGAGTCGTGTCAATGTCTACCACTTGCGCTCGTGTTGGAAGAGGACATTTTAAGCACACGCAGTAATAAAAATGATCTGATGTAACACGCAAGACTCTGTGAAAGATAATAACTTTTAGTCATGTTTGTCACTATTTAATTTATCATTTCCGAGCCAATGCATGCGCTACCCAGTATGAATTCATTGTTGTAAATGACCAAACTATGACTTTTGAATTGCACAAGGTATTGTAGCAACAGTATCAAAGTTTGGTGGGCTAGATTATAAACATTTATGTCAAGTTTCTTCTTGATGTTGTATGCCAAAAATTAGCATAATCAGCCAATGTTTTACAGAGTTATTCAAAACAAATAAAAGTGGCATGTTTTTGTTTTATTGAGACACAATGTTGTAATGTTTTTGCCATTGAACACGGAAACATTTCCAGAGATACATCATTGCCTGTGTCAGAATAAAAATGAGGCATGTTTAGTTTTGGCTTTGAGATCAGTTTTCTATGAAGAGCTATAGGCTACATCCTTTTAACCTTTTGATCTGTTTGCCATTTAACTTGCTAGAGAAGAAATCCAGCTGTCACTAGGGAAAGCTTTCATCCAAAGGCCTGCAAATGTGAACGTTATTTCTTGCTTACTTACATAAGTTACGAGCATACACTTCCAACCACGCCCTTGAAAGATTATTGGTAAGCAATTCACAATTAATTATTTGGGTGCAGTTAGTATTCCCATTTGGGGAATGGGGGTATAGTGGGGTCCGACTTGGTACCATAGGTGGTGTGCTTTTTCGAATGGTTTTGTGGTAAGACATACCATTTAGCCACGATACATGCATTACTTAATGTAGGCCCGGAATACACTCCAATAATGCTAATTTAACTAATCGTATTATTGCAGTTATTGGACCGTTGCATAAAATAGCCGACCACAAACGTCTATAAAGTCAAGTCAAACTACAGTCTGAGCCCATCTCATAGTTCTAGCCAATTTTTGGCAAAAATTCTACAAATTTCGTCGCCATGGCAACGAGAGTCAATGATGGTAGACTTACTAAAATTATTTATTCGCTTCACCTTCAAAACAACTTGTTAGATGCCAGAATCTCGGATCTTGTACATTATGTCGAACAGTGACAGAACAGTGTGCCATAAGTGAGTGAGTGAGTAGAGTTTATCATCTCGCCTGGCACAGTATATATCATTTTGGGGATGGCTTTTCCAGGCAATGCACATATGCATAAACATATTAATGGAACAGAAAGTTTAACCTTCACAGAAAAACCTGATATGGAACACAAAAAGCGATCTAAACCTAAAATTGTAAGAACTCTCCATAATAAGTGTGCATATGTAACACTAATGAATGGCAGTTCATATAATCTTTCCTATTATTTTCCAGCCAGTCGCCAATCTCAGACTGCTGTCTATTTAATGCTAGGATGAGGGGGGCAGTATGCTATAAGCATGACCATTGATCAGGGATGTTAGGCCTTGGCCTGGTTTTAAGGACTAAAATTGGTGGCCTTGACCTTGGCCTTGGCCTTGACACTTTGGCCTTGGCCTTGGCCTTAAATGGCAAGGCCAAGGCCGAAAAAAAGTTACTGTGTCTAAGCACCAAGTGGATTTATTAGCTATAGTTATTGCTAATATTCTCACAAGCTTTACTTCTTGTTTCTATGCCCGTAAACAAAAGCGGAATTAACCTGTTTAATTTTATGATGAAACATAGTCATGTGCCATCTCAGTTTGGGCTCAGTATTATTGTTCTTCTGGTTAAAGACAAGAATGGAGATATTTGCAGTTCAGATAATTGTAGAGGCAATACAATCGATTCTCTTATGTTCAGTGTCTTGTGGCCAAGTTTAAGCATTTTCTGTACATTAATAAACTTCAGATGGGATTTAAGAAACATTTTTTTTAATGTTTTCGCATAAAAGTATTTGATGTTTTCTATGAGTGAGCATGTTTGACACTTTTGCTCAGTGATCTGCAAATATGATATTTTGATTGTGCTGAATGTTGATGCAAATGTAAATATTTTTGTGCTTTATTGCAGCACAACTGAGGCCAGAGATTAAAAAATTCATGAAATACCGGAGAGTGAGTTTGAGGTTTAAAAAGCATTTGTTAAAGTCTGCTATACATATAGTCTTGGCCTCGGCCTCGGCTTTTAATGCTGTGGCCTTGGCCTGGCCTTGGAAATATTGTTCTGGCTTTGGCCTTGGCCTTGTAACCTGTGGCCTTGTTAACATCCCTGCCATTGATGCGGTTGGCTAAAAATGATGTTGTATCTGATATCATTCTGTGTTGATGCTGCTGCAGATGAGGCCGAGTTGTTGGACTGTTTACGTTGTCTGATGAAAGAGCAGTACGACTGCATGTCTAAGCTGGCATCATCCACGCTGTCAGTTGGTCAGCTAGCACAACAGCTTGCAGTCATCGAGCGACACTTTATTGCCATTGAACGACACAAGCAGGGTCCTGCTAAACCAGATGCTGTCAAGTACACTCAGCGCAAGAAGATGAACCTAGAAGCAAACCTCAGCAAGCAGAAGAGGTATAGCATGTTGTTTATCTTTGATTCGGCTAGATGACCCCTCACGCAAAATTTCATGTAAATCTGCCCAAGGGGGGTTTCTCGGCAAATAGGTGAAATATACACAAAAATTTTTATAGCCATATACCTTTTTTCTTTTCCACACACCTAAGATCAGACTCCTCAGCGGATTTTTGCGTGCAGTGGTCAAACGATGCGGTATCAGGGTGTGCCTTTTTGGGGTTAGAAAATTAAAATTTAATATTTAACGTATTTATTAGAAAAATTCAAACAAAAATTACAATGGCGCCTATGGGGAGAATTAAACAATTCTTTAAACGGTCATAACTTTGGCTGTATGAGAGATGGAGTTGTAATTTTTGGTTCTAGGGTATGGTTTTTGGGGATGGCCAATGTAACGGTGTTATTCAATTTTGCCCTAGACCCTCCCTTGTTGTCATGGCAACGAAATATGGGACAAAATGGGCTATAACTCGGCTTGTGTAAGAGATATATCCGAGATTTTTTCGTGTATAGGGGGGTTTTCGGAGATGGGCCATTGAATGCTGCTAATCGCATTTTCCCTCGACTGACCCTCGTTGCAATGGGAACGAGATTTGCGACAAAACAGGCTATAATTTGACATAATCGACTTTAATAATTTTTGGCACAAAGATAGCCAAGACAATAGAAATATGTAAGGTTCACTCATTTACCACCACACTTAATTTATGTCAATGCACTACCGTTTGAATTGTTACATTACGATTGTTACATTATGCGGTGGTTATTTGTATTGGATTGCTTACTTTCGCATCATCAATTCAACAGAGGGTGCCACATGGTTTAATAATTTTGTGGTATTAAATGTTTTATGGTAAAAACAGCTGACAACAAAATAGCTGACTGATGAGCTTAAAACACGTCTAATCGATAAGTGAATGACATTTGATCAGTCGATTGTTGATTCCGCTATCAGTTAGTGGCGTTGCATCTAAGTCATTGTCTTTGTATGCGGGGCTCACTTTAGATATAAATTCTTATGATTTGCAAGCGATTTGTTACACAGACTTAGAATTCTGTTAAATAATTTACATTGAGATTTATTTTGTGCTTAATTAAGTCGTTTCAGTGTTTATTTGGAAAATAACTCAGGGTTATGCAAGAATTTGGAACATTTATGTTTCACTTGGTAGTGCGTTGACATCAATTAAATGAGGTGGAAAATGAGTTCACATTGCATGTTTTCATTATCTTGGCCATCTTTGTGCCATAAATTATCAAATTTAGTAGACATTTGACAAAGTTGTGGGAAAAACAATTCTGACTGTTTTTTTCTGAGACACAGTGTAATTTGGTAGCGACCAAAGGGCAGTAACGCTCTGCGACTGAGAAGGTAACCTTAGGTTTGGTTTTGCACTGGCCATGCATCACAGACTCAGTGGTCTATTCAGCTTCAAGCTTTGTGGCCTAGAAGGAAGATGACCAGCCTGCTTATAAATGTTCCTGATCGGGCATGGCACTTTTTACATTTTATGCATACATCGTTAAAGTAAAATAGTTGATGCCTTGGATTGCCATGACCTTTTCTTGAATTTTGATAAAACTTTTACACTTCCTGATAGCAAAGTTTTTAATTTAATATTACCAGGTCGTAAAATAGTTCTCATTATTATTATACAGAATAATTGGCTGAAAAAATAATTTATAGAGTATAGAAAGTTTGAAGTAGTACCCATAATTTGTTACTGTACGTGCACTGGTGATGGCATATTTGACAGCAGCGGTGATGTTTTGCCGGTTGAAAATGCTGATCAACATCCACTCTCAGGTCTTGCAATTGTCGGATCACGAGCCGCGCTCAGTTTTGCATTTGCATTCCTCCGGCGGTCCTGGAGGTCCGGGGAAGACGCGGACCTCTGTACAGAAGTTCTTGTGGAATCTCTGGAAGCTCTGCACTCACTGCAAGAAGCAACCCTTTTTGATGGCGTCTCCAGTTTCTGGATGGACGTCGTCGAGAGAACCTCTAAGTTTCTTAGGACCGTTGTACAAAGGTAATTGTGTTTGCAGTTTATTTTCATCTGAGTATTTAAGTATTTTATCTTAGTATGTTGCTAAGGGGTGTGCAAGCATAATTTCAAGGTACTTAGAATCTTAGGGGCATAATTTTGGCACTGTGTAGTTCATTAGTAATCATTACTATTGGTTGGACATAAGTGGTGCCTATTTTCAGGCAGCCATCTAAAGCCTACTTTAAATTTAGTCCAATTTTAGTTTCTTGTTCCACTAATAATGAAATATTTTATGGTGGCTAAGTTGTTGAAACACTTTAACCTACAAATCAAATATATTTTAGCTGTGGGAAGCAAACAGAGACTCATATGAATCAACCATCTGAAAGCAGGTAAAAGTTCCAAAATCTGTCAAGTTGGGCCTGTCACAAAAACGTGAAAAAACAAAAACCGAAAACTCTTAAAAACCTGAAACCCCCCCAAAATCAATAAAACTCAAAAAATCAATAAACCCCAAAATCAGTAAATACCAAGAAATCCACTGGGCTGAGTTTCTAAAAAAAAATTCGTTTCTTGCAACCTTGTGATGCGATGCTTTGATGATGCAGTAACGCTGGCATAGCAGTGGAAGACCAGCAGCTTGCCATGGCATTACTCGTAGAGCTGGCAATACAACGTGGCACCCTTAGTGCCATGCTCTCTGTCATCCGTCTCTTACTTACTGTCAGTTCGGACGTCGACGTCAACCGTGACAATCGGCTCTGCACCGTTCTGACTCACGCGCCGCTTGTTCCAGTTCTTCGCAGATTCCACATGCTAGCTTCCAAAGCGAGTGTTGACAGCAGTGTTGAAGAGGTCTTTTCTTATTTTTTTCGTGTTAGGCACTGTCACTTTGTCATGTTGTTTGTCATTTGTATATTTGCGCAATATCCATGGTGTTTATTGATGGATTTTCATGAAAGTGTTGTCGTTATTGTGTCTTAGGATACAGATGAACTGATTAGAATGTTGAAGGTTTTAGTGTAGCCAAATGAGTTAGTACTTTTGGGTTTGTTTTTGCATTATCTCCAGTATGAACTGCTGTTTTCTCCATGCAGATTTAGGCATACTGAGCTTGGTGATTAATTTATTGATTGATTCATAGAATCTGTTTGCTAAATAATCATGCATTATGTTTTAAGTGGTTATTAATATGTTTTTCCTTTTTTTCATTCTGTTTTTCATTGGATGCAGAGATATGAATTGCAGAATTATAGGTAAAACTGGTGATATTGTAAAAATGTATTATTTTTAGTTTACAAATGACAGTCAGATTTATTTTATAGCCTACAGATGGAAGCAGTTAACTGATAACAAATGTATCAAAATGGTTAAATTTTGTCTACATTTTGTTGTACAAAAAACAGCCCCCCATTTGCTCTGAGGTGAACTGAGATTAACTTCGAACAGTTTGAATGACATTTTTATTGTGTGAGTTGAGAACATGGCATATTGCAACAGTCTATTAAGTTGCATATTCTTAAGTTCTTATTCTTAAGTTTTTTAAGTTTTTTTTCTTTATTACTTCATAGTGTTTTTTATAAATAATAATGTTTGTATTGACTGCTGCAAGTAGGATTCATACAACCAGCTGACCAGTCCTTCGGCGTGTCTGCTGCGGTTTCTCAAGCTACCGGAAGACGAGCACAAACTTGTCAGTCTGAATGATGCTGCGGTGATCATTATGGCATACCTGGAACAGATGGCAGACAATTACGTTTCTTCGCATGGACTTTACAAGGTGCAGAACTTTGCTAATTAATAATTGGCTATGTTTTAGGTCCATCTGTCCAAAATAATTCAAAAAGTTGCAAACGGATTTTGATGGCCTATTTAAGCGGATTCACTCTTGTTGCACAAGCATTTACAGTGCCTTTTCCTACCCCCACGCTGGTGGTACTATGGCGTATAAGGGCACGTTCTCTGGCTGGCCGATGGAGGAAGCCCTTTGTGACACTGAAGGGTTGTGCCGAATAATACAGAATAAGGCACCGTGGACCAACAGTACCCAGTAGCATGGGCGTTGGAACAGGGGGAGCAGAGGGAGCAGCTGCTCCCCCAACTTTTGGCATGGGAGAGCAGGCCATAGCTCTTGCTCCCCCAAAAGTTTGAGCCTTCTGCGCTGCGATAGACTGAGTCGAATCGACTTAGACATCGCAGCGCAGAAGCCACAACCTTTTGGGGGAGCATTTGTCGAATGCTAGTTATTGTACAACAGAAGGCAGTAGGCCTATAGTTATACTGACCAAAAGCATGGATGTAAAACACATGAGTATTTGTAAATCAAACAACTGCAAGCAAAGAGTAAGGAGTAAGTTAACTTGAATATATACCAGAACAGAGAATGCTGTGTGTTATTAAACAAAATGCCAAAATCACAACCATATTATGAATGTGTCA
>Ga0209367_1002928_pt1 | contig 22898 bp, 17 predicted proteins | sample WorMetLIZISLAND2_FD_187412 | JGI IMG/M metagenome (GOLD analysis project Ga0209367, IMG submission 187412) | Marine gutless worms symbiont microbial communities from Max Planck institute for Marine Microbiology, Germany - Olavius geniculatus... ... | reverse complement strand
GCTTTAAAGGAACGATAATTTAGTGATAATTTATAAACAATATAAATTGCTGTTTATCAAAACGTCACTGTGACGTCATCGGCAGTAACGTGTAACCAGTTTTTAAAAATTAAATAGCATTTTTAGCATGAACATTTTTGAACGCCAAAAAATCAGTAGGCGGTCATGTTAAAAAGTCTATAACTTCGTCGTTTTTTAACAGAATCAGACTTTACTTGGCAGTTAAATGTAGAAGGTTTCAACAAACAAAGCTGTAAAATTTCATATTAAAATCCCAAACGGTTGCTGAGTAAACGGCGAAAAAATTTAGGGGTCCACTTTTTTCTGCTGCACCCTGTAGGTACTGCCCGCGGATATTATGCAGACAAAAACGCACAGAAAACACGTGGCCTTGACCTATAACCTTAAAATTTTTCTAGAAATTGTCGAGGTACATTTTCATGCAAAATTTCATCATCAGCGATTCGTGAGTTATTATGTTGTCACAGAAACAGAAAAAAAGTCAGCAACAATGCTGAAAACGATACTGCATTTTTTCCGCGGGCAGTAGAAACATAGCAGGCCGTTCAAACTTAATTTGCTATTTATCATTAACAATATAAGAAGTTAGGAACTAATATTTTTCCAACGACTAAAATTTAAAATTCAAAATTACAAGGTGACAAAAAGCGACAGTTGACACGCACACAATGACGTCGGACCGAGTTTGCCAAGGATCAAGCACTGTTTGTATTGCCGGGGAGTTAGCTTAGCTCCTTTCCCGTTTTCCTGAGGCACACATGGATATCAGCCATAATAGCTTAGAATAGCAGTGTTTACAACGTTATAAACACAAGATACTTAACTGACAGGATTTCTTTCATTCTAACTTCACTGCCGGTAATTTAATCAGAATGTTCACTTTGTTACAGTCATTTGTCTGTTTCTCACTTCTGTTACTGATTATTGTACTTAGTAAATAGTAACGGGACCTATATTGCATCAGAATAAAATAGCATAGGCCTAAAACATTTACTAAGTCTGGTAAGTTTGGTGGAGCGAATGAATGAAGTGACTCATCATCATCATCATCATCAAGCGCGTGCTCCGAGCTGGAGCGTAGCGGTTTCCACGAGGTGCTTCCAGTGTTCTCGATCTTGGGCGTATTTCCAAGCCGAGTTGAGACCAAGATTATGAGGCTGGAAATCTGCTCCCAGGGTACAGGGTACATAGCCATGTGTGGCGAGGGCGTCTGGGAGGGCGCTTCCAATCTATGGGCAGGCCTCGGATTGACGTTTTGAGTGCTCTGGAGATGTCAAGTGACGCATCCATTCTTGCCACGTGACCAAAGAGTCGAAGTAACTGTTAGGCCTAAACCACGATTTCCGCATCATATAACAGAAGGTTATTGCCATTTCACACCTACGACTCCGACGCGACTCAAGTGAACTTAACTGTTGAGTTGCGTCGACGTCATAGGTGTGAACTGGCCATTATCTTCATGAATTTCCACACAAATTGCGACTGTTTTGCAGACTGATAACCAATAAGGTACAGAAAAAAAAGAAAAATCATGACATTATGAAAATAATCTACAGACTTGTTAGGTCGGCCAACAAGCTAAAGAATCCTCCTGTTAATTACTAAGTTTCAGATTACTACAGCATTTTCGTAACAGAAACAGTAATAGCCAGCAATAACTTCTACTGCTTATCATAATCATATTACCATTGATATTCATCAGTATAACAAACTAAAATGCAGTACAGCTGCAGATGACTTCTGTATACTATAATGTATGGATCGTGGAATTATGCGATTATGCGCGCGCATAATTTTGCGCATAATTGGTGACCTTTCGCATAATTGGGCAGATCCCGCATAATACAACTAGCTCCGCATAATCTGTCTCATTTATGAATGTCGTTTTGTTATACATCAGTAATTTTGCTTATAGTAATGAATGTACGCTATACTCTAACAACAAATACTGTTTCCCGTAAAATTCATCGAATATTCCCTGTTGCTGACTTATTTTCCCTGTGTACTTGAGAAACTCGAAGACTTGCGCATTCTCTTAGAAACCAATTGTCAGCTCCCAGACGAAGCTTGTGCACAATTCTTTATATCAGCTTCAGACATGGACATGGTGACCAAGACTGCTACAGACTGACGGGATTGTCAAAACTGGCACAGATGCACATTTTTTCAGTTACAACTAGTTAATAATAATTTGAAAACGAACGCAAAGCATTCGTTTTCAAAGTACAATCAGTTACTGACGCCACAGCGTACCCGGTTGGCCGCAGAAACATTGCGCATGTTGGAGTTTTTGTATTGGAATTTGAATACCTAGGGGTCCTAGGCCCAGGGCCCAGGCCCTAACGTAAGAACTATTTTACTGCTATAATTTGTTTTCTTGAACATGAATGTTGACTCTAAGTCTAATGTTTGTGGAATAATCACTTCTAGTTACGGGAGTTGATTTAGAAGGTCTTTTTCATTGTTGATTGCCAATTGTGTGTAATACAAAGCCAAAAAGGTGCGCATAATTGGGAAAAAGTGCACGCATAATCTTTAAATGGTTGCGCATAATTTGCAAAATTTTGGCGCATAATTCCACGAACCCTACTGTAATGACAATGTTGCTCATCACCAACAAATTCACAATTAACAACAGCTGCACATGGTGGATGCTAATATTATCCACATGAATAGGGAGCTCAGTGCAGATGCACTCCAGCGCATTTATGACGGTGTTTCTGAACCGTCTACTCGCCGTTAGACTAACCACTGACGTAATTGTAATGAACTGTTTCCTCAGCATGTATACAACCAGTCACCAAGCCCAACTCATGTTTCCGTTCTCATGAGAGCTATAAGCACCAATAGCATTTGAACCTTCATGCGTGCAATGGCAAACAAACCTTGTGACAACGAATGCTGCTATAAACGATTGCTCACTGATCACGAATTAAAACGTTCAGAGTCAACTACAGAAAAACAATGGTGCAAAATGTTGTTGTAATGTTGACAGATCTTCCTAGCTGATGTCAGTTCATATGAAGAAACAGCATCCTATCACACAAGTCACAAGCACAATGTTCACAGTGCCATAAAGTACACTCAGTATATCTTACGTATTATACAGAAATGTGTTTTATGTTAAGTTAACATAAGCTTAAGACCTTAGCATAAAAACTTCACTACAAAACCATTTGGCAGAAATGATAAAGAGTTACTGGTGAAGCTCCAGTCTTTGCAAAGAACTTTAGCAACATATCAGCTATACCTAGAGTCCAAATCTCATTCGTCAAGTAACAGAAAATATAATAATGCAACAGATATGAAACAAATGCATCAGTCACTACCAAATACAAACAAGAAATTTGAGCTAATGCTCACGAGACGCACAAAAGCCTTTAGCAGTTACGATTCAGTAGTTTAGCTGAAAATTGGGGTGTTCACGCTAAGTTAATATACAAATACAAAATTCTCTATTTGGGTCGCATAACGATAGTTCTGTGGTGCCACCTTGTGAATGATATAGACTTGTGTTGCAGTCAAAAATTGCCAAAAAAATCCATAAAACCCCCTATTTTGGCGTTCATGGTCATTCAAGGTCATTAAATTTGGTGCCAATCAAAAGCCAGTGTACAACTTTCTATTAATGATTAATAGTAACCTAGGCCCTATCTCGCATCGTTACTGAGATACAGTGACTTATTGGCCAAAAATTGCAAATTTTCCCTACCCCCTTATTCAGCACCCTCGTTCGGGGTGACCCTTTTCGAATTTACGGAAAAGCTTTACGGTTCCTGAAACTAGAGTCTTCCAGGCAGCCGACGGTGAAGATTTGGTGATTCTAGCTTGCACCACTTTTGACTGATCCAGACGGACAGACGGACAAACGGACGGACAGAATTGCGATGGCTAAGATGCGCTGAAAGCAGTAGCTGCTTTCGCACGTAAAATATATGGTATATGACATAATGTGTGATAAGAGATAAGACCATAGTAAGTACCATAGTTCACTGCTTGTAATACACAGGTGCCCACACAATTTGCTAATATTGTCTTAATATCAAATGCAACTAGACAATAAAGACACAAAGACCAAAATACCTTATCATGCTTAGTTGGAATGCCATTCAACAAGTTGATAAGGATTATCTTTGCCAGGGTGTTCACCAACATATCAGTCTCAGGTGTTATATTCTGCTGCAGATAAACATCCATCAGATGCCTGGCAAAAACACCAGTGTAACATTAACCACACCAACAGAAATGCTAGAGTATTACTACTTCAGTACAAAATTGTTTAATCAGCCTTTTTTTCCAGAGTTGATCCAGGTTTGGCAAAATTTTGCACAGAAAATCTGCTTTTTCATCAAGATGCAATTTCTAATATCCAAAAGCTTCACATAACAAAAAAAATCAAGAGTAAAACAAAAACAGATTAAATAAGCTACCAATGGAATGCAAACTTAGATCACGAAACATCAGTCATTTGTGGGTAAATATCTTGTGAAACAAATAATGCCTAAAATACAAAGCACTGAGCTTCATCTGCGAAGACTCACATGTTCTTTAGATCACAGGACAGTAGCAGAAGTGCTGACTTCAAGTTCCATGACATTCCATCATCACTGAACAGTAAACCTCTATCAAAAACACAGCTCAGATACTGCATTCTGCTGTATTCTAACAGTTATTTGCACAGTAAACTCTGAATACAAAATAACGACCACAGAATAGACACATGATAGACGACGTGCAAAGTTAAGCAAATGTGCAAGTCAGAACAAAGTACGATGAATAGGCTGTGTCTGGACAAAGAGTGAAAACCAAAATAAATTGCTATAATTAAACAAAATCATTCAGTTTTCATATGAATTTGATATATGCAAGGTATAAAATACATAAAAAAGAAATGACGTAATACTTTGAAGAAACATGATATTAACAATCAAAATACATTTCTGATCTCTGAAACACAAAGTTCTAACACATCAGCTTATTATGTATGATCAACCTTCTTCAGCAATTTATTTCGAAAAACATAACAACGTACAAGCGGAAACTAAACCTGCACCATGCGAAGCATAGTTCCAGGCTTTAACCCACTATCTTATAAACTTATTCATCTCAGCCATCTTTCCTTGTCACAAAATTCTAATAAAAAGCGTATCTTATTGCAAAAACATACTGCCAGGACAACAGTGACGTGTCATCAGCATCAACAACAGGCACATATAGAAAGTTGTTTCACAAGTCAATGTTTGATAAAGCAAACACTAATTTTTGTGTATGCCAATCAAATGAACTAAAATATCGAATATGTTGATGTCCATATTAGTCTCATGCATGTATAGATCTGATCTTAGTGCAAACTTTTTTCCAAACAACATGGTCTATGATAAAAACGAAACCTTTAACAAATGCTAAGAATACTCTGGCAACAAAAAATGTAGCAAAAACAGAAAGAATAAAGCTAAGCCTTACTAGACGTTAACATAAAATAACAAAAGCTCACTTATTCAGGTTGTGTGTTAGTAGCAGTTTTAGCTTTGTATCTATATCTGAGATTGATGGAATACTGACTGCTGCTGCACAAATGTCATCTGACAGATAACAGATAAAACAGCAAAAGTTGGGACAATCTGCTAACAATTGCTTACCATACCATATGTAACTACATTCAACGTTACTTTGCACTATAAAATGACAAATAATTTTTAACATAAGCAGCTATTCCTATCACAATGAAAAATATGACAATGAATATATAAAATGAATAAACAGCTTAAGACTGCTAGGAGAACATTCATCAGAAAGAGCATTATATGCATATTTAAAAAAACAAACTTTACATAAGAAAATCAGAGAAAGCAACCTGATACTGAGCTTAAATCACAGTTTTAAAATTAATATATTTATCATAACATTTTAAAAGCTCTTGCAGTCCACACAAACCACAAATTACCAACAGTCTTATTAACATGTTCACTAGCTACAATAATTAGCTAATCTGTACTATTTAATCATAAAATACTGGTAGACACACTGACCCAGCAGACGTTTTTATTGCTTTGAGACCACTTTAAAAATTCCTGATTGACTGATTGCCAATGCATGCTTAAAGTTATATACAGACATAAACACACATTACCAACAGTAACTGCACAGACATCATGGGGATTGTTGTCGACAACAAAGCCATAGTTCAGCAGCAAGTGTTTATTTGAATGTGGACCATAATTAATGAAGATCTGACTGTACTTTGGGCATGGCGTCAACGTCCGTATAATGTAGCAACGTTTGACTTGATCAAATCCAGCTTCAACCTGTCACCATTCATCCAAACAATACTGCTGAATTTTACCTGTCATAAAATTGAGCTGCCAACTTGTCATGTATCCAGCAAATGACACAGAAAACTACATATTTCAAAGTAATCATCAGTAAACAGCAAAGACAGATCACTCTGTGTTTGACACAGTAGTAAATGGAAAAAAATTTGAACAGCACTAGCCATCAGCCTGGCTTTGAATTCCCATTACCATATCACCGTGTAAATATCTTAAGCAAATTTATCACTTATTGCATCATGTTGCCCCTGTCATCACATCATGTGTTATATAATTTGGTAGCAGCGAAAATTAGGATATAAATAAATATGAATAAAATCAAAGATCAGTGCCACATGGTGGTTTTTCATGATACAGATAATATGTCTTGCTTTAAATGGCAACAACTTGTCATGCACTTCAAAACCAAACACTACAAGAATAGCTTATTGATATGCCTGACTACATTAGAAAATCAAGTTAGAAAGTGACACATTTTATTTAATCTAAACAATGCTACTATAATACTGTAACAATCACACAGAACAAGTATCAATTGCCAAAAAAATCAATTAACTGTTAACCTGCACATGAGAAGAATGGTTTAGCAAGTCGAGCAATGGAGCGAGTGCAATGCTGTTATCCTCAGATCTGCCTCTGGTGGCAAAGTTAGCCGGGCGCATATATACACATCTCGTGCTTACGCTAGTCCACGCCCACTTGAAACTGTTCAGTGTAAAAGCACCAGCGGCACTTTTGCAAAGCACAGTCTCTACATGGTAAAACAAATCCTGCAGATAAGCGAAGTTTTTCTCCATCTTGTTCATCAACAACCTGGCATCTTGAGAGACATCAGTTGGTAGCGATGACAGAACTTCTTCACTCCAATATGCTGGGGTAGAATATGTCGGAGGTAATGTGCTGATGTATGGATGCCATGGAGACCGCACACCACGATGTTTCTCGTACATGAGAAATGTTGACAGTATGTCATAAGATGACAGATGCTGAAACGATTTATAACTAAGCACACACCACAGCAACATGGTGATAACACAATACATGCATTATATAACACAGTTCACACTAATAGCAACAACTAATTCAAATCCAAATTTTAATAAAAATCAGAATGTTTGGAAATGTTGTTACAACTGTGGTGCAAAGCAGAACTGAAACAACCACCAGAAACATGATGCAACACTTCCAACAATGACAACAATAATAGGTCTAGACCAAAACGACCACAGACTAAAATGGCCACAATAGAAATCCACAACTGTTTTGATCATTCTGCAGAATAATCTATACACACATACACATAAGTATCTGCATCAAAACATGTACCCCAGTAACTATGATTTATACAATGTGGCATAAAAACCAATAATAAATTGTATAGGCAGAATAAAAGTAAGCAATCTTAATAATAATCCAATATTTCAACCAAGAAATCTAACAACGTTTCATCTACTTAAAATGGACATTCTTAGACTATGGCACACTTATGTACAAACCTGCATAAGACTGGACCAAAAGAACTATTCATAACACTGTCAGTAGTAATTAGTAAATTTTCAGGAAGTGACATTATAACATCTCCGGGCTTGAAAAATTTCAATGCCATTAATCCACGACCAATATCTACATAAAACATAAATAAGATATATGAACAAATCAGTATATACATAGGCTACATTAAAAATGCACATGTGGTGTGAGTTATTAAAAAGGAATGATTGAAAAAGTTACTAAAACAAGTCCACAACTATTGAAGCATTCTGTAAGGCAATGCAAACGAATAGAAACAAGTTCTATTTTTTCTATCACCAACTTGTAATAATCAGAGAAGCTGCTACTATCGATCTATCACAGACATCAACGAAAAAGACTGTATCTGTGGCATCTGCAGGTACCAGATAGATAAAGTTTGATAAACAGTTAATCGATAATGTAAAAACTAGACAACTTTATAGGATCTCAGAATAAAACGATTTTTAAATAATCATGTGAAAGACAATGTGTGCATGAAAGTGGCCACTCAACTCTGTGTTTACGGTAATATCCAATTTTCTGATCATTTGGTCGATAACAGCATCAAAAAAGTACGGTCAAAATGCAAAATACTGTTGCTGTAAAAATGTTGCACATTTTTTGATTCACGCTTGCAATGCATGTGATATGGTATAGACAGGGACACCTGCACTGTACTATTGATGGAAAGTGGGCAATATCATAATATCCACATTTACCACAACTGTTCTCTGCAGTTAATCAACTCCCTCGGTAAATCTCAACTATCAGTGTACTGTATGAAATAGAGGTACCTACGGTTATGTACTTGTATACTGCAGCAGTCTTACATTCAAATTTCATTCACTATTGACATAAAAATTGCACAGAATTGCATGCATCTAACAGTGATCGTGTTGGTACACTATTTTGTGACAAGCTGATCAGCTGAGCAGTTGTCAGTGTCCCTGGACCTTTCTGTCCAGCTCATGTAGTCTACCAGTAAAAAGTGGGGAAAAACTGAATAATATGTCTGCATGGAAACAGCTGGTTTTTGTTACAAATTGTAACTAGCAGTAGACTTACCGATGTTAAAATGTTGCTGAATAAATTAAAGCTCAATAGCCATAATTTATTAGCTTAACCATCCCATAACCCTGTCTCTAACCCTAATCATAACCCTCATTTTGACCCTATCCTAACAATAGCCCAAACCCTGACATAACATCCGCAGATCCGCCCATCCACTTTTTAATAAAGCCTGCTTGTGCAGTCACTCACATACACACTATGTCAAAAAACAGTCAAAATTGTTTTTGTCATAATTGTGTCAAATTTTCACTAAATTTGATAATATTTGGCATGAAAATAGCCAAGTTGATGAAATTATGTAAGGTGCACCCACTTTCCACCTCACTTAATTTATGTCAATGCACTAACATGTGAAACATAGATGCTCCAAATTGTTGCATAACGATGAGTTATTGTCCAGGTAAATGCTGTAATGACTTAATTAAGCACAAAATAAATCTCAATGTGAATTATTTAGCAGATTTATAAGTTTGTATAATACCTCGCTTGCAAATCATCAGAATTTATTTCCAAAGAGGGCCCTGCATATAACGATAATGACTTAGATGCAATGCCACTGGCTGATAGCGAAATCAACAAATGACTGATCAAACGGCATTCACTTATCGATGTTTTAAGCTCACCAGTCAGCTATTTTGTTGTCTGTTGTTTTAACCATAAAAATTTAATGCCACAAAATTATTAAACCAGGTGGCACCCTCTGTCGAACTGATGATGCAAAGGTACGCAAATAACTGGCATTAACTGCCACGTAATGTAACAATCTAGAGCATCTGTGTTTCTTCTTCTTCTTCTTCTTCTTGTATCTAGTATGACCGAAACGCGTCGATTAACTTCTCGGTTGATCTCAGAGTAAAAACTCTATTCGCACATCAAAGGAAAAATCTTCTGTCGTAAATTCACTATCAAAACAACTGAACTGTTTCACACGGTAGTGCGTTGACACAAATTAGATGACGTGGTAAATTAGTGCACCTCACATAATTCTATCGTCGTGGCCATCTTTCTGCCAAAAATTACTAACGCTGGTGGAAATTTAACGAAGTTATGACAAAAACAATTTTGACTTTTTTTGAGACACGGTGTATGAACAAGAGATCACCGTTAAAATATTTGACAGCCACGTGACTATCACGCTTGCTAAATCCATTGGTGCATATCCACTGATTCAGGAACCATTCTGGCAATATTTCTGCGCTAACTCGATTTTCAGCACTTTTTCGTCTTCTCCGGCGAAAAGTTCGACCACGCCTCATTTGTTTATGTTTACACTGCACACCATAGATAACAAAAAATATCTACCATAGATAGTGCCAGAAAACCGGAAGTTTTTCGTAGAGGTTGCTAGGGAGATGTGATAAGATCAAAGTTCGTTGAAATAAAATTGGTTTGCGCAAAATTTACGACAGACAGTTATGCCGTGAAGTCTGTCTAAACACAACATCACTTAGTTTAATTTATTTCGTAAGCAAGGTACCTGCAGACTGCGTGCTACTCGTGAATACTGAATAGGTTGTTGACCTAGTACTTAAGGGCATCTTGAATGAGCACTAGGCATTGAATGCTATTTTGCTATGAGTGGTGACATAATTGGATTTACTACTGGCAGTCTGGCACACCAGTCAGAGGACTAGCTACAAGCTGAGACTTAGAATATCTGGTTGTATTTGAACTTACTGTTGATACTTCATGCAAGCTTGTTAATGTGTTTTTTTTCATTTAACTAGTTCTTTACTCATTATTTAAATGACTGCTGATAATTTTTAGCCAGTGCAATATGTTGCAGGTTATGTTCTCCCAACTAGTGAAAATCACAGATGAGTTGTACATCAGCTCAGCCACAGCAGTCACCGCCGATCGGCTGCGACGTTCTGCAATTACACTGGTCATCAACTGTACGATTGAAGTGCCTCTGATTCACGTGCCTGACGTTGAAACGATGAAGATCAACATCGACGACATTCCCAGTGCACGCATCGGTCTGTATTTTGACCGGTGTGCTGACCGCATAAAGATGGTGCGTGATCGTGGTGGTCGTACATTGGTGCACTGTGCGGCTGGTGTCAGCAGGTCGGCGAGTATCTGTATAGCATATCTCATGAAGCACCACCAGATGAGTCTACGTGAGGCTTACTCACACATGAAGTCATGCCGACAGATTATCCGACCCAACCCCGGCTTTTTCCGTCAACTCATCGATTACGAAACACGGTTGTTTGGTAAAGCGACTGTCACAATGGTGACATCACCAATTGGGTTCATTCCAGATGTCTATCGTGAAGAGGCTAAGAACATGGTAATGCTGACGACAGCACCAACTACGTCAAGACTGCGATGATGAGCCATTTGTTTCAAACTGACAATTTCACCACTTGAATCTGTTGCCTGCAAAATGTTGAAATTTACATTTGAAACATCCAGACACTGTGTGTTATCTTAGGTAACTTGAAAGGCCATTTTGTGCCATTTATCATGTTTTTTTTTGTATTAATGGTGCATATTCCTTCAATGCTATAGTGCTTTTGGTTTGGCAGTAGGAAGATCATTCGGCCTGTAAAAGCATTGTTACTATAATTTGCGTACATTTACTTTTTGCACGAGTCTAACATGGATTGAATCCTGAAAATAGGCTAGTTAAACAGAAATCAAATTTATGTATAAAGAGTTCACTATTTTGGAAAAAAATCTGAAATTTAGTAATTTGTCATTACTTGGTTTACAAGTATTGTTAACCAACATCCTACTATCTTCTGCAACTGCTACTGCATGGTTTTTTGCATTGTGTAATACTGCGTGTGATTTACGTAAGTTGTGATTGAATGCATGTTTATTTAGTCCATTGTTTACGTCACTGTGTACTTGTTCTTTAGTCACTGCAGCATGGATAGTGACTGCTTTTAGGGCATTCATTGTCTTTAAGCTTGTATTCACATCTGTTTAGTGTAACTGCTGAACTGGAGGCATTCTCAGGGTAGCTGTACGAGACATTCAAGACAGTTATGATCAGTATGAGTGCAAAGGACAAATGAAACCATCCAGTTTTCCATCTAGTACAAATACAATGTGATTTTTTGTTTGATTTTATACACTGTAATTAACTGCACTTTTTCATGCAGCAATGATCTAGATTTGGTTATGTTATGTTAATTTGCAGTTATTCATTTTTGATGTGTTGCCTGAATTGTATGTGATGAGATTTTTGTGCATTGTGAACAAAGTAATAATAATTGCACATTAGTGCACCATGTTACTGATTACTGCATTAACACTTCCTTTCTGGCGGTAGACCGTGGAAATAGAATGTTTTTAACTGTGCTTGTCTGTTGATAATATTGTTGAAGAATTAGACAGATTATGACTAATTTTGTTATTTGGGGCTTAAAAGTAAAGTTTATTTGGTGGTAAATATCTGATGATCTCTCATCTGTGGTCCATTTTGCAGTTTCAGTAGGATGGCAGTACTTCAGTTATTCATGAGACTTATTCATTTATTCACGAGATGGCAGTACTGTGATGTTTCAACAATGAGCTGGAATTCCAAAAGTCTGTTGTAGTTTATACAGTGAAATATTTTCTCCTGGCAGAGGTTTATATCTTTGAGTGTTTCTAGTTTAATGTTTGTAAGACTGTCTATGGTTGTGGCTGTTTCACTCATTGTTAAGGCTTGATGCAAAGACTCGATGGCAAGGCCAAGTCATAGTGGTCATATACTTGAATGTATCTGCATATCACCAGATTTCATAAATTATGGTTACGCAAAAATGCTATAAACCAATTAGTAATCTTCTGCAGAATTTAGAGAATTACCTGTATACCGCTGAAGATAATTTGGTCAAGGCCCAACATCAATGCAGTTAAAATACATTAATATATACAATTCTATTCAAGTATGGTACAACTTTTTTCTAGAATAATTTTTCCTGGCATGCACTTGGACTCAGTCTGAACTCTAAAACATGGAAAACTAACTCAGAAGAACCAAAATATTGAAAATACTTCATGATAGCATGCAAAAAAACTCACAAATTTAACCACAAAACAAACTAGAAATTTGGGGCAAAGCCCAATGTGAGTCTGCCAATGCCATGAGTCCGATTGGGGGGGGAAAGTTTGGGGGCTGTAATTCTCCTCAGGGTCCAAACTCAAATGCCTTAGCATACGCAGAATGCACATTGTCGACTTAGGATGGGTCAACATGCATGCCTATAACTTTTTTGTTAGTGGACCAAAAAGTTCACCAAATCTTTTTTGCTCAACCTCAGACAGACTGGTTGATAACGCCGTTTACCTCTTGTTGATATCTCAATCCATTCCTGAGATATTCGCAGTCAAAGTTGAAAGTTGTCCTAAATCGCACAAAATTTTACACAATTTTTGCCCTCCCAAATTTTGAGCGGGTGGTGCCGCCAAAAGTTGTACCCACGTTATCACCCCTACCGTAGGGCTACTTCCAGTACCGCCAAAGTTATAGGTGTGCATTTGTTAAATTTTAAGGCAATTTTGGACCCCCCTTTGTAAAAAATTGTCGGGGACCCCATCCCCAGTGGCGAGTGCACTAGTAAGACTTGGTCACTCTCTAGTGCGTGTAAAAATTTGGGGGCACAGCACCCACTAGGGGCCAAAATATGGTCTTCCGAAAAAGGAGATTTGGGTGGGTACGATTTGACCTATATACCTCCATAGTTTGTGGACCAAATTTCACCAGACTTTTTGCTGAATGTGGGAGGAATCACGGTACATAAAATACTTGACCAATTTTGAATACTTTATCCGTTCTGGAGATATTCGTTGTCAAAGTTTGAAGTCATTCAAAATCATGCCAAATTTTGCATGTTTTTGGCCTCTATATTTTTTTGGGGGGAGGGCCCTACAAAATTGTGCACTGGCATTATAAAATCAGATCCCATCATGCTGCAAAATTTCATGGCAATCGGCCGACGCAGCTCGGAAATACTTTGGCGAAATAAAAATAAATAAACAGCAGTAAAACATAAGTCCACTCCGAAAACTGTTGTTTCCAAGCGGACTAATAAGCTGACCATGAGAAAGAAAAAACATGCAAAATGCACAAAAATTCACCTAATACAACAGGTACTAACTAGTACACGTGTAACAACTACTCATGTGTGTTTATAATAGTGACAATATTGTGGTACTCAATAGAGCATGCAACAGCTTTGATAATCTATCCTAGGGGCATCTATCCAACTTGAACAAATATCCTTTTCCCATCTTTCCTTCCTTCCCTTTTAATATCCTTTGCCATCTCCCCATTTGTTTTCCAGGGCCTTTTTTCTACAGTGTAAATCTAGCTAGAAGGTGTGAAGTGCTGCAAGCCTGAAAGGGATCTGTAGTCACTGTTGATTCTGTGATATGCTGGGCCTCAAAAACGTAAAAATTCCTGCCCCAGCAAGCTCGCAAAGTTCAATTGGGGGACAATGTTGATTGCCTAACCGGGAGTAGCATTACTGCAGAAAAAAAAATTCTAGAGACAAATTCCAAAAACAGACAAAAATTAGTACTAAAATATGAGTCTGCAATTAAAAAGTTCAGATCAGCTATAGTATTCACATAAGATAATGCATGTGTACACTGTAACAGCATCCTAACAAAACATGAGGCCATGCTACGCATTAATGATGTAGGCATAAATGTCATTAGTAATTAACAAAGACAGCAACAGACTGAGGCGTAAAAGTAGCGTTATGTTCAAATATTCACAGATTCAACAAGACTGTGGGTTTAATCACACTCACGTGCTGATGAGCTCCATTTCATGTTAACAAAACAATCTTATAAACAACAAAATACTCGATATTACAAAACTGATTTCAGTGCCTTTGGTGCTGTTGGCTTGCTGTCAGGAATGGCTAGCAAAAAAAATTCCAGTAATTTCTGAAGGTTTCTCTGAAGACCTTAGGGGGCATCCAGTTACCACTGGCATATCTGGAATGGCCATTTTCCAGCTTGACCATAATGGACTGAATGTGGTGAACATGCAGGCTGAACATCATGCACCATTCTACTAGAAAAGCACCACAGATTGACTCTTACGATGCTACTGGGCTTTCAGTGGGGATGTGTGTGGAGTCACAAGGTCTGTTCACCAGCTGCTCAGTGCAAGTATCGTCTGAGTCATGTGATGCTGGAACAGGTGCTTCTACTGCTGCCGAATCATTGCTGCTGTTCTGATAGCTGAGTGATGAGAACCTCACAGGAACGCATGGTAACTGTTTGCTGTCGGTGGAGTTCAGCTCGGCCGCCGCAGACTTCGGGAGATGTACAGTGTAGATGACGATGCCGGTGATGATCACTCCGAATGCCAAGAAGTACAAGAAATGAAACTACAACACACACTCATGAATGGATGAATTTATCTGTTCCCAGCACAAACAATTTTGCATAAGACAACACAAGAAAATCAATAGAACATTACTGACAGGATGTGAAGGAAGGCTATATGCCTTCACTAACAGATACCATAATAAAACTAAAAATAAGAAAAAAATACTAAACTACTTAAACCGATACAGATATGAGAAATAATATAGATACTGGTACTACTTTATTCAATTATTTCCAGAAAAATGTACAGCATGCATAAATACGGTGCAGTCTCTTAGCAGCACTGTATACCCTTTATTTTCTGCGGTGGGTATGTGCCTCTGGGACCAAGAATCATTACTATAACAATCAAATCCGAATCTGCAATTTATTGGCGTTTTGGCAACTACTGTTGCTTTACTCAGAAAATCAACAAATCAGTAAATAAAGGAGGCTGTGTTCTGATGAATTCTTACAGTTATTGATTCAACCGGAGTTTATGTGCAAAGACTATACAACATACCACAGTCCATATTATACCAATGACGAGTTACAACACAACCAAAGTTCCTCTGTCACTCGGATCATAAGATAAGCTTTGGCCAAGGAAACAAACTGGTTATGGGCATAATATCCCACCATATCCTACCTACATGCAAGTTTCAGCTTTCAGAGCTATTATAGTTCCTGAGATATCATTTGTCAAAGAAAACTAAGTAATCTCCCAGCCAGAAAATAAACTGTTCATCATGACATCTGTTGCAGAATATCACTTAAACTCACAATAGCTAAACCACTCAGTAGGTTAAATGCCATGGCTCTTCATAGGAAGCCCATCTCAGAGCTATGAAGCGTCACCTGCCATATGCGATCACACAGTGTTACCTGCTACCTGACACAGGTGAATGTGCCCCGCCTTCACTCAGCCAGACAGGCTGGTACTCGATTTACCTACCATGGAGGGATGAAAGGCTGAGTTGACCTAGGCAGCTGGTTACATACCGAGATGGTTTACCTGCCCGCAGGCAGTCACCCATCCAAGCACCAACACGATCCAGCATAGAGTAACTTCGTTGATCGGATGAAATGCGTCACTGCTATGCAATGCCACCAACAGTAGGCCTATAAATTTATAAACAGAGGTTAGCACAGTGCCTCAAAGTTCCAACCACACCGCACAACAACAGCGGTGACAATAGAAAATGCACCAAAACCAAACTACAACTAATAGATAAATATTACAAATAAATTATGTAAGAACATACCCGTGCAATATCTAAAATTTGTTGCATAATGCTAATGCTAAACATATAAGAAGAAATGTATATAATGAAATCCCGAGACTGACCTTGTATTGGAAGAAAAACAGACCAAGTAATAGTGCATAAAAATCCGCTGAAAGAAGGTTAAGATTGACAGCCATTGCACCAATCTTTGCAATGACGAGAGGCATCAATGCGTAAAGCAGGAAAAGGCAGACAGCAAAACACACCAATGGAAGCACTACAACAGCAACATCACCAGCACTAGTATCACAGCTGCCATCACAATCACACTTACTGATGCAAAAATAATCTGCTGCATTTTTGCACACAGTATCACATGACATATGCATCTGAGCAACAGTTTAGAAAGTGAAAATAATGACAATAAGATGAACTAACGAAATAAACCTCAAAACTACTGTAACAAACAAAAATATTGCAGCAGGAAATGAGAAACTAACAGATAAACTAAACATTGGTTTTAACAAAGGCAAGTTGGTTTCAGACTACACTACAGTATTTAGAGCTTGAGACATGTCTGTACCTGTCTGCAACCGTTTTTACACTCAAAGAGCCAACAGCGGCAAAATAACGTCTTTTTAAGAAGAGGTACCCTTCTTTGACACCCTCATTCAAGAGGAACCCCCTTACCCAGAGGCACGAAATTTCGTTGCGATAAACTAGAGTCTTTGTGGCAGCACACAGTGAAGATTTTGTGATCCTAGCTTGCAACGTTTTGACACAATACAGCAGCGTGATGGACAGACAAATAGACAGACAGACAGACAGACGCCCAGGTCATGGCTAAGACGCGCAAAGCATTCTGCTATCACGCGTAAAAATTCAATGACTAAAATATTATTAGCTGTGAAAAATGTTACCATGTACAGCATGCATAAATGCAGTGCATTCTCTTAGCAGCACTGCATACCCTTTATTTTCTGCAGTGGGTATGGGCCTCTGGGACCAAGAATCATCACCATAACAATCAAATCCGAATCTGTAATTTATTGGCGTTTTGGCAACTGCTGTTGCTTTACTCAGAAAATCAACAAATCAGTAAATAAAGGAGGTTGTGGTCTGATGAATGCTTACAGTTTATTAGTTACTGACTCAACCGGAGTTTATGTGCAAAGACCATACAGCATACTGCAGTCCATATTATACCAATTATTCCTGAAAAATGTTACCATGTGATTAAAATCATTAATTTTACAGAGGTGTGATAGACTCTATAATTTCTTTGATTAATATGAATTGTTACAACAAATACAGCTCTGTACTACATGCATTACCTACAGCTGGAGACTGGAGATCAAGCGAAGCAACTTCTTGTGTTTCTAATACTGCTCTGCTCACATAACATACATATCACCTATTATTCACCAATAACCATACATAATAATTACTTTAAAACAATAAATTTAAAATATACAAAATTTCAAATACATACAGGTAGAATAACAGTGCTATTATCATGTATCTGTCCTGTTTTATAAATCTGTGACCAGCAAAAAATGATCAGTAGTACTATCACTCATTTCCGCAAGACACAAATCAGTTTTTCATTTACAGAATACGCTGATGCAAACACACTTACAGCTGAATGCCACTGACAACACTGCCAAACAGGCCAATGGCCGCCAGATACTGCAGACTGCCAAAGCGGCAGACCAAATATTCCTGACACACGTTTGACACTCCGTAAAGCACAGCACCAGCAAGACAAAGCACGTCACCCAGTACCTTGTTTGATGCTTCTAATCACAAGCAAAAACATCATCATCAAAATTACTTCACACTGAGGCATCATGACACAACAGGCTTCAAAATCAGCATCAAACAATGAGCAGTATGCTGAACAAATCAGCTGCACAATACTGCAGCGGAATAGCCAATGCTGTGGTCTGAAATACTTACTTAAACAATCTGGCTCCTTACATATTTTCAGCCGTTGTTTGACTGGATCATTTTCCAGACTTAATCCAGCTTAAAATAGATGCAAATAAGTAAACAGCTGAGCACTGTTCCAGCAGAACATTTACAAACTGGATGACCTTCATGTCATCCAACCAAAAGCTTCTAAGCACTGAGTGACGAGATATCAAATATACGTAAGAAAAGTTAATTTCTACAAACCATGTTGCTGAGCATTGCGAGCAACTAGCATATCAGCTAGTATCAGAGATCCAATGCCAACAATGCACAGTGCAACTCCAACAAAGTGCGGCCACCGATACCTCACTCCCAGTATTACATAGGATAATATCAACACAGTCGGTATTGAAAGACAATCTAGCAACTAACAACCAAAACACCAAAACGGCAAAATTTGCAACTAGTTTAATTATCATCAGCAAACCTGTTTGGCAAATGTAATGCAAGAAATAATTCATATTTTGACGGATGCAGTGCATTTTATCAGCACAATGTGCACTGTTGTTAAAAGGTAAATGCGTAGCAACAACAAAGTTGCAGCAACTGATTGTTCCACATACACTGAGCATGCAACAGTTGCAGCGCTAAGCAAATTTGAGTAAGTACTACTAAAATGATATCCATGACTACAAGTTACAACAGTATTGTAGCATCCAATTAATGCAGTCATAGCTAAAGCCATAATGCAGTTAGCAGTACAATAACCACCTTAGCAGTACAATAACCACCTTAAAAGATTAGCAAACACAAAACAAACTGGTTCTTGCTACAATGACAATGGAATAATTGTGCCACATATTTGCTACGTTATGACTGAGTATTTGGCATTGTAAAAGCAACAGCATTAATTTTACCTTCAGATATTAGACTTCGACAATGTCTAGAACCTATAGTCTGTAAAATGCACCATAAGCATAATGCAAAATGTTGCTCACTCTACAAGTAAAGCCCCCTCATCCTCCAACAGAGAGCATTCTGACATCGACAACTGTCTGGAGGATAAGAGGAAAAATTATGAGAACTGCCATAACAGTTAAATACATATGTACACTCAGAATCGGCAGTTCTTACAATTTTAGGTTTAGATTGTTTTTGAGGTTTTGTGCTTCATGAAGATTAAACTTTCTGTAAGGGTTAAACTTTATGTTCTGATATTATGTGTATGTGCATTGCCTGGGAAGGCCATCCCCGAAATGACCTATACTGAGTTGGGCGAAACGTAAAACCCTACTCACTCACTCACTCACATCTCACTCACTCTACAAGTCAACCTCATTTATCTGTGCTAAAATTAACCAGCATCATCCACTCCTCAAAAAGTGTTAAGATTCACAATACCTGAACACTGGTTACAGTTGTATACTGATATGCTTTGACAACAAAATAGTTTGCTTCAACATCGACAACAGATACAACAATATAGAGCAGGACATGATGCTTTTTCACCGTGCAACAATCTGCACTTCTGGACATAAGAAATGCATGAGATGTTGTAAAAACAATACACAGTAGAGCATAGTTTAAAAAGCTTTGTGCTGCAAAACAAAGCAACAAACAATATGCTTTCAACCTGTAGAGAACTTGTCACACAAAGTAACTATATATTTGTTTAACAAATTAAACTATCTAGAAATATAAAAAAAACCAGCATATGCAAATGTTATAGAATGTTAAACTGATAAATCAAAGTGTGCAAAGTGTACTAGAGCTGTGAAATTAACGCATTAACTTAACGCGTTAAAAATTAATGCACGTTAAAAAAATTATTGCGGGTTAAAAAACTTAATGCACACACATAAATTTACTTCATTCTATGAAGCAAAAATTCCAATATATATCCATTAAACTAGATTTATCTGACGATTGAATAATATTCGAGCAATTAAATTTGTTTTGTTGCCGTTCCATCACTACTGTCATGGGCCTGCAACACAGGCACGACCTCGTGGACTTCATTCCATTCAGTCTCTGAATGTAATCTACCTACAATATCAGCAATATTAATGATGTAATATTAACTTTTAAAAAATTAACGCTTTGACAGCTCTAAAAAATACATCAAAGTTCAACTGTAAGTAAACACTCAAAACTGACCAGTTGGGACTAAAACACGTTCTGACTGCAACAGTCCACTTGTAACAGCTGTACCACATATTAGCAATGACAGTAACTGCCCAAGACCAACAGTTAGCAACACCGACCTACAATTAACATTGCAAAAATAGTTAAATACAAACTAAATGTAAAAACAGAAACACTTTACTTTGCAAATTAAATTGAAGGAACCAACTGCAAAGTAGAATAGTGAGTTCTTTGCCACCGAACTAAGTAGGATACCTCAATTTCAGCAAGTTAACGTACCTCAGCAGACACGGAATGAATCTATACGATCAATTTTGACCTTTAAATGGCAACCTGTTCATTTATTTTTAAATTATTCACTTTCGTTAACTTTCAAAACTTGTTGAACTATGTCAAACTGTCACTCTACAAGGCCGCCAACATTTTTTATACTTTAAATACGTAGAATATATATACCCCAGTAACATATAAATGGTTATGCGAGTGACCGAGAAGGATTAATTAAGTTTTTTTTCCTGCACCCGAATGCTAAAGCTAGCCCTAACCCCAAGCCTGACCCTAACCCTATCTCTAACCCTAACTCGAAACATTCACATTGACATTAATACCTGACTGACACTACGTTATGTTCAGAACTTGTGTGCAGCGCACGTGACCACTGTTTGTTTACGATGTTTAATAACATTAATAAAATTGCAAAATGATGCAAACTGATGTTGAAATGTGTGTTGTTGTTAGATGATTAGTGATTTAACTACTGATAATTGTCTATTTTCAAAATTCAAACATACCATAAACAGTGATCAGAAGATTAACGAATTAAGTTTACAACGATTTACTTTACTTTACTTAAAAGCATTTAAGTCCTCGTTGACAAGTCATTTACTATCCTTTTATAATACTTGAGTGATTTTTTTCTTGACAGTATATCTTGTTATGCTTAACATTATTTCTATCAAATTAATTACTGCCTTATTATAGTTGCTTTGCATATGGTTTTAATGCTATATATTTCTTATATGTTATTGGAACTGTATGGTTAACTGTCAGTGAGCTATCGCATATTACTGTCTTTTTTAATCACTTGTGCAAAATTAACTATTAAGTAATATTTTGTTTGTTAGGGACGAGTAATAGCATAAGCTATTCTAGCTTTTGACTCATTCCTGTTGCATAGTATTGTCTTATGTTACTATTGTTGTTTGCTGGTGGCAACGTATGTAATAGATCATGATGATGATGATTATTTTCGTTATTCCTTCGCTGTAATATAAGTTTGAATTACAATTATAAATTGCGAAAATCATTAAATTGTTCAGTAAATACCAAAATGTTCATGCAAAAATGTCAGAAAAAAATGAAAACACATCACCACAAGTCTGCTGGGGTACGTTAACTTGCTTAAATCGAGTTATCCTACTTTAGTCCGGCGCCGAGTTCTTTGATAGTCCACCAGTGATACTGAAATATGACAAAATTTCTGAATGTTTTTGAGCACACTTTCTGGTTATCACTGATTCAATTACTAAAGCACACTCTTTATTTCTTCTGCAACTTGATGAACTAAAGAAGTCCAAATCCAAAATTAGAAATGCTACTGGCGACGTCGGAACGCTTATATGCAGTAAAGCCCGCAAGGTGACCATGCCTTGCATGTGAAAAATAACAAACGACTATAATCACCTAGTAAATATCAACCCAGACAATCTACTATAAAAACTTTTTAGCCTACACCGAGTAGGTTCCATATTATTTTGCTGTACAATACTCATTTCATTAATTTTATAATTATTAAGAAATCATTTGGAAGAATGTGAACATAAACAAAACAAAAGCCCTTGCTTAACAACGGATTAAACCCAGTTGCAAAAAATAGTTTCAAACAGAAACCGCTACTTGTACTTGTATGTTGATGAGCGGAGAAGCGGTTGCTTTAAATGCTCATATCTTGTTGCCAAAGTCTGTCGAGTCTGTTCTTGAAAGCGTTGGTGGACGGTGCTTCAATGACATGCTGAGGAAGTTGATTCCAGTCCGTCACGACTCTGCTGAAGAACATTCGACGGATACGACTTGTGTTCCTTGCTTGAGACAGTTTTAGACTGTTCCCTCTTAGGTCATGACCAGTTTCTTGAATCGGAAGAAGTGAGTTGGATTAATGTTTTCTTTCTTGGTGATTATCTTGTACGTTTCGATTAGGTCCCCTCTCACGCGTCTTTTCTCAAGTGTGGTATGACTTTACCATCGTCATCATCATCATCATCATCATCATCGACAACCGTGGGCTCAATGCCCGTTGGTGTCTGACGCCATTCTTACTATCGCTGCCCACCGCTGCCTATCTAGGGCAGCGTGGATT
>Ga0209367_1002927_pt1 | contig 22904 bp, 21 predicted proteins | sample WorMetLIZISLAND2_FD_187412 | JGI IMG/M metagenome (GOLD analysis project Ga0209367, IMG submission 187412) | Marine gutless worms symbiont microbial communities from Max Planck institute for Marine Microbiology, Germany - Olavius geniculatus... ... | reverse complement strand
CCCTCCCCCCTCAATTTCCCCCAATCGGACTTAGGGCGCCGGGCGTACTCACGTTGGGCTTTGCCCCAAATTTCTAGTTCTCTGCTTATTTTTTCCCATTTCTACATAATACCGCGGTGTTAATCCCCGTTACCACAGTATTATCGTTGTGCCTATTACCATGCAGCTCTCTAGTGCCAATGCAGTCGATACAATGTTTTCATGACAGCTGTCTGTAAACAGAGTAATAGTACTTATGTCTGTTAGTTGGACATGTGTGATTTGTGTTTTTTTTCCAGATTAGTCTGATGTTCTTTTGGAAATATCGGCCCTGAATAAAGCAATTGTAGCTTCATTGATTATGTTCGAAAATATAGGCTAGAGAGTAGAGATTGTCAGATTGATGCAGCAGATGTCAGTATTCGGGAATACAACAGCTCTCTCTCAAGAGGAAGGAACATTGATTTCGGGTTTTTTAACTACCTGTACACCACACTCTGACCCGATGCATGCTTTGAACCGTGAATATGTCATCATACGACTGGAGTGAAGTCGATATGGCAGACGCTGACATAGAAAAAGATGCTGGCCTTGAAGCAAGCCATGCAGAAAAAGATGGTGATGATCTTCAGATGTTTAATAATTTCAGCGACCAGACTGTTGCTGCTTCGGATGTGTCGGGGAACATCGTGCCAGATGCTTCGGTTATTATGTCACAGAATAATGTCGAGGTGGTTGAGGAAGACAGCAGCTTAACATTAAGAAATGCCGAAGAAAGAGACATCGTTTCCAGGATGTTTGACCATAGTGTTCAGACTGATGCTATGATGACAATGTCGGGGAACAGCATGGCTGATGCTTTAGACGATATGCCAGAGAATAGCTCAGTTGATAGTGATATTTCGGTGAATGTGTCACTGATTACTGACATGGATGAGACAGAGGTTGACATGGTTGGGGCATATGTTGACATTCAGCAAGACAGCAGCTTAACATTAAGAAATGCAGAAGAAAGAGACATCGTTTCCGGGATGTTTGACCATAGTGTTCAGACTGATGCTATGATGACAATGTCGGGGAACAGCATGGCTGATGCTTTAGACGATATGCCAGAGAATAGCTCAGTCGATACTGATACTTCAGTGAATGTGCCACTGATTATTGACATGGATGAGACAGATGTTGACATAGATAGACGTGGAGAAAGACACGCCATTTCTGGAAATAACATCAAGGCAAATGCTTCAGTGGATATGTTAGAGAATAATGCAACTGATACTTCGTTTAATATGCCACAGAATGTGGAGACTGATACAACAGATATGGGCATTGCAGAAGACAGTAGCCTCGTGACAAGAATTGCAGATAGTGTTGCAGATTCTGGAACATTTAACCTTACTGAAGAGACAGTGGATGGGTTGCAGAATAGCAGGCCGCCTGACACAGTCAGTGTTGTTGACGTAGAACCATCTGCCAGTCATGTACCAAGTGACACACAAACTGATGCTGATGTTGGTGGAATTACTGCTAGTGAATGTCAGATGGAAGGAGTCATCGAAATTGCGGACTTTGATGACAGTGGGATGACTGACGTGTGCAAGGAACTTATTGCTGAGTCCATCGGTCACCAGACACTCACTGGTATGATATTATGCATGTGTAGGCAGACAGTCAGTTGGATAAAGTGCATTTTGGTGATTTTATGTACTTACTTTGCACTGGAATCCAGTTGAGGGTAGACACTGGTCGAGGAGCGTATGCTGGCCCATCCCCCCAAACCCCCGTATAGACACAAAAATCTCACAGATATCTCTTACACAGATCAAGTTATAGCCAATTTTGTCCCAAATTTCATTGCCATGGCAACGGGGGTCGGTCGGGGAAAATGCAATTGGCAGCATTTAATGGCCCATCCCCACAACCCCCCTATAGATGCAAAAGTCTCGCAGATACCTCTTACACAAGCCAAGTTATAGCGCATTGTCCCAAATTTCGTTGCCATGGCAACCAGGGAGGGTCCAGGGTAAAATTGAATAACACCATTAGATTGGCCATCCCTGAAAACCATACCATAGAACCAAAAATTACGACTCTATCTTATACACAGCCAAAGTTATGACCGTTTAAATAATTGTTTAATTTTCCCCATAGGCGCCATTGTAATTTTTTGATTTTTGTGAATAAATACGTTAAATATTCAATTTTAATTTTCTAACCCCATAAAGGCACTTCCTTGTGCAAAACCGCGTCGTTTGACATATTAAGCGTAAAAATCCCTTATGGAGTCTGACCTGTGGGTCTATTGAAGAAAAAAAGGCATATTATAAATAAAAATTTTTGCGTATATTTCACCCATTTGCCGAGAAACCCTCCTTGGAGGAATTTGCATAAAATTTTGCATGATGGGTCCCCTCGCTGACGTAATCAACCGATGATGGTGCCGAATTTTATCTCAATCGGATCAGGGGTTTTGATTCTGTGGGGGTCAAAATTTTGGATTTCTTATAAGAAAGAGAAGTCGCCATTAACACGGGGCTTGAACCTCATTCAGCCTGTGATAGGCACTTCTAGATACTTTCTGCATCATTTAGTGTTTTAAATAGTTTTAAAAGTTTTGACAGTTTTGAAAATATAACTGTATTTCATTGTTAATGGAACAGAAAACTAAGATCAGATTGAGGAGGATTTATTTGGGTTAATGTTTCCATATTTACTTTTACGATACGTTTACCTAACAAAATGCACTGGGTTTTTTGTGTGTATTTGTCTTGTGTCTGAAACATGGATGATGATGGTGACAATGGTGATGACAATTTGATAATGGTAATGATGGGACTTAACAAATGTATGTGACCGCAGACTCTGAACCAACACTGCCGGGTGGTGATAACCTGCGATTCACAGTCATGTGCTCTGAATGTGGGGAGAAATTTACGCGGGAGCAGGATGTGCGGCGACACTATGAGGCCCACAAAGGTGTGTAGTAGTAATGGTACTAGTAGTACTAGTAGCAGCAGCTGGCAGTAGTAGTAATGAAAACTAAAAACTTAGGAATCAGACAATGGAAAACTTAAATTCAAAACGAATGTCGGAATGATAATAAGAGAAAAATCTGAAACCAGAAGCAAGGAAGTTTCGTTAACAGTCAAGTCTGCAGAGATCCATGAAGTCGGGCTACAGTATGCCAGGTGTTTGATGAGAGTAGGCGTTGAGAAAAAAAGTGCGTTACAACTCCACTTTTTTGTATTGGTGTGAACTTTGCTTGGGAAGGCAGGAGTAACCAGCGTTCAAGTTTTAAAGGTCAAAGATCAAGGTCACAGGAAATTATGACTAATTTATGGTATTGTGAACTCGGTGTTACACTTCAGTGGACATTGTATAAACTTGTATACTTACAGTCAGAATTAAAGATAAGTGTTTTAGGTGTTATGTGTCAAATGCAGATGTTGGCATTGGCCAGGACCAAGCCAGTGTACTTTAGTTTGTGTGCTGGCTGTTTTTGGTCATTTTTACTTATTAATTTTTGTTGCTTTTAGTGTCACTACTCCCAGATTAACTGTGCCCGGCCAGTGGCCATTCGTTCATGTGTATTGTGTATGTGCGCTTTGTGCAGTGAGTATTAATGAAAGCTTTACCCTCTTTGTATGCATGAGCTGACAGTGTAAACTATAGTGTTTGGCTGAAGGCTGAGGAAATGGAGGCCAGCGCCACCTGTTGGGCCTTACCACTCCGGACGGACTTTGCATTTTTTACAAGTGCCATTAATATTTCAAAGTGCACCTGGCTTCAGCATTTTTAAGACAATCCTGTTTAGTGCGACCAGTGCACTGAAGTTTATTTCGTGGAGTTTTGTGCATTTTATGAATCAGCATTTCACTTTACTTATAACTGCATTCAACTGTGATTTGTAGGTCGCACTGGCTCTGCTCCGGCTGTTGCAACAAGTGTGTGGCAAGCAGCTGATACTTCCAGCGTTAGTAATGCTTTCATTCTGTCGTTAGCAGAATTAAGCCGAGGTGTAGCAAGTATCAGTGGCTTGAGTACAAGTAGTAGCTTTGTGGCAGGGAAAAAGAGTTTGCAAATTTTACCCTGACTGACTCTTGTTGCCATGGCAACGAAATTTGAGACAAAAGGGCTATAATTCGGCTTCTGTAAGAAATATCTCCAAGATCTTTGCATTTAATGGGAGGTTTTGGGGAACAGGCTATTGAATGAGGCTAATCTAATTCCACCACAATGGACCCTTATTGCCATATGAATGTCACGTGACCGCAAATGGCCAAGATTGTGATTGTAAAATATCTGTGGCCAGATATCTCCGTAAATGATCAACTGTAGGAAAACGTTATTTTTCTAATAAAAAGCAAATATAATTGTACAAAACATAAGTTTAATGGCAACATTTAAGGATTTGCACAGCGAAAACAGCAAAAATTACAAAAGGTGATATTATTTAGCAGCACATTGACACACAGTCAGTGTGATGTGTGCAATATCACAGTCACGTTTTGTAATTTTTGCTGTTATCGATGTGCAAGTCCTTAAATGTTGCCGTTAACAAATGTATAATGTGATTATTATAGATTCCACCACACTGTAAATGTTTCTTCACTACCTTGTGAAATATAACTGAAATATGAATGTACAAAGATAATAACAAACAAACATTTTGGTAATTTTGGTAAAAACACTTCAGACCAATATTGCAGTAAATGGTCTGTATGACATTAAACTGTATTTAACGCAGTTTAGTGTCCTATGGATCATTCATTGCAATGTTGGTCTGAAGTGTTTTTATTCATTTATCTAAATGTTTGATATTATTGTTAGTTTTTTTCTTACATTTATATTTTACAAGGTATTGTAGAGATACATTTTTACGGTATGATGGGATATACAATAATCATATTATTGCAAATTGTCAACAAAGTGTACTGGTGAGAGAATTTTGAAAATCGGTCAATAATTGGCAAAGATATGGACAAAAGTCAAGTGCCACTTTTTATGGACCACGGTGTAGTATATGCCCATGGTTGCAGGATCAACAATGTACACTAGCTGCTGGTCCGGGATTTCCTGCATCTTACAACCTTAGAAGAAGAAACAGACAGACACCGGTGAGACTACTAATAACAGTACTACTACAACTGCTACTAGTAGCGGTAGTGGTGGTGGTAGTAGTAGTAGTAGTAGTAGACAGACAGACATCAGCAGCAACATATCTGGTGCCAAATTTTTAAAACTTTTCTAAGACATTTTCCAAAGATTTTCCTATGTCAGATGATTTAGGAATGCCAAAAAAAGTTTTCTTATCCGAATTTTCGACGGCTTTCTTTGCGTTTCCAAAGAACTTCTTCTTTTCTTATCTTCCTAAACTAGTTCAATCAATCAGATGCGCTTATACCGACCACGTGACGTAATCAAAACTTCTTTGGAAAACTTCTTATCTTAGCACTTCCACGGGAAACGCATTTTACACATTGCTTCGTTTTTAAGTTGACCAAACGTCAATTTCCTCTACTTACTCATTGTTGTTTTTTCCGCAGCGTTGCGCAAATAACCTATGATGTCACATATGACTAAGCTAGGTGTCATCATTATGTACTTTTTTGCAGATATCGCTTTATTACACAGCTTTCTCCAAGTAGGACAAGGTTACTGCTTTTTTATATATTTGCCTAAATTGTTCCTAAGAAGTTTCCAAAGAAGCTTCGAAAATTGTGCACCTTTTCTCGAAATCTTCTTTTGAAGATCTTCTCAAATCCTTCCAGAGACATTTTCCTAAGAAGTTTTGAAAATCTGCATACTTTCTTTGGAAAAGAAGTCTTCCAAAGATCTTCCTAAGAAGTTTCGAAAATTTGGCCCCTGGTTACCTGTCACCTGTAGCCACAGTAGTAGTTGTAGTTGTGGTAGACTGGATACATAGTAGTTGTTGCAATCACCAGCAGCCAAAGATTATTCATGTGAGATGTCTGTCAGCAGAAATTGTTTTAGTTACATTGGTACTTGTTTTCGTGTTAGTTGCAGCTGTAGTAGAGATAGCTAAGGGCTTGCTTTGTGTGCAGCAGCAGAATTAGTGGTAGTTGTAGCAGCAGTGGTAGTAATAGTAGTAAAAAGGTTAAAAAGTTAAAGGTGATGTTATAGCTCTTATTGGAAGCCCATTCCAGAGCTACGGAATGTCACCTGCCGTATGGGATCACACAGTGTTTATTTGCCACCCGACACAGGTGAACGTGTCTTGCCTTTACTTCTACCAGATAGGCCATTACTCACTTTTCCTACCCTGGAGGGATGGAAGGCTGAGTTGATCTAGGCAGCTGATTACATATCAGGATGGTTTACCTGCCCACGGGCAGTCACCCATCCAAGTACTAACCCAGCCTGGTGTAGAGCAACTTTGTTGTTCAGACACAATGCGTTGCCGTTACACCAGGCCACCAGTGGTATTATTTGTAATAGTAGCAGCAAAGCAAGCAGCAGCTATTGCACACTGTGTCTAAAAAAACGGAGCCCAAATACATTTTCAAATAACTTGAAACTACAATTTTGGTTCAATATCAACAAATTTTGGCCCAGTGAATCACCATCTGGTCGGCACTTAAAGGTCCGTGGTCACCAAAATTAACATATACATTTTATCAATTTTCCTGAAAGTGCAGAATTTTATGATAACTTTGACAGTAATATCGGCGCCCGGCGTTTTGTCAACACGGAAAAATTTACCTTTGAAGTCGACGATCTACGAAAGCGACGTAGAAAACGTGCCGCCATGATGACCTGCAGTGACGTCATGAGTTTAGCCTACAGACGTCATAAATTAATATTCATGACGTCTATAGGCTATAGCCTAGCCTAGAATGATGGCGTCGTCGGCTATCCATTAATATTCATGATCTATATGGGCTAGGGTCATGACGTCACTGCGGGCACTGATAGATTAGAATATTTCGCATAACATAACGTAATCGTTTGAATTCACGCATTAATTTCATATATTTATGAAGCTCAAATCGACATATTATATATGCGAGGTTAAATGTCTAATTTAAATCTACAGAAATTGTGCGAGTGAGTTTGACCGTGGCCATGGACCTTTAACAGAACTCTTACTTTGCGGAAATGTTGAGAACACAGTACCAGCTGAGGTTTTTTTTCGGCGGCATGCGCAGTAGAGGCAACTGCATGTTAATACTCCAGTGACACATCAACGGTAGTGACGAAATTTTAATTCATTGAACATCATAGTTATTTAAAAATGTATCAGGGGTCCAGGTATTTAGGCGCGAAAGCAGCTACTGCTTTCAGTGCATCTTAGCCATCGCAATTCTGTCCGTCCGTCTGTCTGTCACACGGGTGGATCAGTCGAAAGCGATGCAAGCTAGAATCACGAAATCTTTATCGTCAGCTGCCTGGAAGACTCTAGTTTCTGGAACCGTAAAGCTTTTCCATAAATTCGAAGGGGGTCACCCCAAACAAGGGCGTTAAATGAGAGGGATGTGGGCAAAATTTGCGATTTTTGGCCAATAAGTCACTGTATCTCAGTAATGGTGCGAGAGAGATTTAGATTTTAGATTTAGTTGTTGTTGTTGCAGTAGTTTGTAGTATTTGTAGTTGTATTTGCACTTTGCAGACTTTAGCAGTGCAGACTCCAGCAGTGACAGAACTACCATTCACATGTCTCATTTGTCAGCAGAAATTCTCAGATGTCCGTTCACTGCGCCATCACTATGAACTCCACGTTGACGATACACCAGGTTACCCCTCTGTAGTAGTAGCAGTGGCGTCATTGCAAGAGCCCCCCTTTCCCCTAAATTTTTGGCTTTTGAAGAATTTTCTTGTCCGGTAATTTCGTCTAAAAGGCAAAATTTGGGGATGAGAGCCCCATTTTGTAGAAATTTGGGGGCAAAGTTGAAATTTTGAGCACGCATGATCTTTCAACTTGTGAATTGAACTGAGCTGAATGAAGTGGGAGTTCTGTGCAGTTCGGTTCATTTTATATACCATATAGTGTACAAAGTGACACAGTTCAGTTTAGTTCGTGTCTGTTGCTTTGTGCATTCTTTAAGGGCGGGTTTCTGGATCTCAACTGGCTAGTCAAGTTAGTGTTAACTGACAGATTTGCATAACTCGCGTTTCCCATTGCATTAACCAACGGTCAAAATGGCCAAAATCGGCCAGTTAGCCAACTGTCGATTGTTGTTATCGTATTTAACGCAACTTTTGTACCATTTTGCAAGCATGTAATTGAAGAATGTGATACTATAGTACGATTTTACCGTATAGCAAGGTCTTCAAAACGCTCGAGGAGACGTTTGCTGCTACAAATTTCATTACAAAATCTATTCATGAATGGACAAAATGGCCGTCAGCAATCGGTTGGCTGGCTCATAGGCTGGCTGACGTGCACTCGCGCTCATTAATATTCATGACGCCTGCCTGCACTAGGCGGAAGTGATAAGTGTCGTGTGCATCATTGCTAAGCAACTATAGTTTACCGCTCAGTTAGCTGACAGCCAGTCAAGGTTTTGTTCAGAAACGTGCACAAACTTCGCTAGCAAGCTACAATTAACAGACGGTTTACTAACTGATCAGTTAACTAAAAGATCCAAAAACCGGCCCTAAGACATAGGTTTTTGACCATGCCTGCTTTTAACAGGTGCCAGTGGCCCCTCAAAGAAATTTGCTTAAAGGGTGCTCTCCATATTCACTGACTGATTGGTGGACTGACTATTTGAGAAAAATTAATTAGTAGCAGTTTGTTAGTACCTGTACTGTTCATAGTAGCTCCAGCAGCAGAAACATGATCGTCGTCGTTACTGTTTGGTGTCTAGGAGAGACTGATTGTGTTGAAAACACTGCAACAACTGCTATAACATCTGCTCCTGACAACATTACTAGTCTATCAGCTTCACAAGTTTCTGCAGTTTGGCAATCGCAGGTCGCTAGTCTTCTATTGCTTCAGTGCGAGGGGCGTTCAGTAAGTTCCAGGACAATACAACAACAATACAACAACAGTGAATCGCACATTTCTGACAGTTATGTTACTTTTCAACATATTTTCCCTGCAGTTCACTGCAATGTTCCCATTGTTCCACAAGTCGGCTGGAATCCGTAGCATTAAATTTTTTTTTTTGGCACCTGTAGAAATTTTCGGACAAAATGCGGTAGAACATCTTCATCGTTTTTAAAATTAATGTCTCAAAGTGATTCGCTCTGTGGTCGAAGCAAATGAAAATTACTTGGAGCAAAATCTGGACTGTATGGCAAATGCTGTAACAGTTCCCAGCCTATTTTTCAATTTTCTCAACTGCCTAATGGGCCAATCACATGGTGGGGCACTGCCATTTTAGAGAATGACATCTTTCTGCAGCAAACCTGGTCAATTTCTGCAAATTGCTGGTTGTAATCAATCAGACAATAATGTCTGGTAATATTGTTCATTCACAGTATGACTTTTGAGGAAAAAAGTCTGCAAGAACAACTCTTTAAGCAAACCAAATAATGCTTAGTCTGCAGCAGACCGTTTTTGCCATAAGCAGTGCTCCAACACTGACATCATCACTAACTGACTTATGATCACTGCAAAAGGAGGCAAACTATTCATATACTTTCAAAAGTGATAAAGTGTCACTGCTAATTACTACAAATAATTTACAATAAATTTCAGCACATTGTACACGTTCTGCGACTAGAAAATTTTATGATTATTCTCTAATCTAATTCTTTAAAAACGTCAATGCGCATCATTTATATCTTAATAATAATGACTTTACAATGTGACGTCATAAATGAGACCATGGTATGTGATGTATAATAGTGGCAGTACAACTTCTTAATAGTTCTGGTTTTCAGCTGTCACTGTGTGCTTACTGGGAAGAACAATCCTGGAACTTATGAATGCTCCTCGTACTTAGTCGGGTGGTCTATATGGCAGGAGGAATATTACTTTTATCTCCGCCAAAGTTAATGTAGTCAATTGGTGGAGGTTAAGTAATCACTTTTTCGATCTTTTTGTGTGTGTGTCTGTGCACATCAGAGTGACTCATGACGTCATCGCTATTGTCATTCCAGCTGACTAGTTGTAGTATTGGTGCCAGTAAGTAGGCGTAGCAGTAGCAGTAGTCATGATGTTTACATTACTTTACTTACTTAGTGGAAATATGCACTCTCACAAACACTTTCTGGTTTTTAATTTCTTTTTCGGATTTTTTTTATCTAATACTGCTATTAACTAAACCTCAAAGTGTCCGTTTTTTCAGGATCAGGGTGTGTTTGCTTCACTTCTGTCATCCACGTGGTAAAGGTTGTTGATGACTCTTCGTTATGTTTGTTCAACTTTGTTGGTTGTTGGCCACATATTGAGGTAGTTAAATGACTGCAGATCGGTCCACCGAACCACTCAGCACTTTTCAGTTTAGTGTTAAGTCGAACTGTTTGACATATAGTAAACACGATAAGTTTAAGGTAAGATATGGTACTTGGGGGCATTATTGGTATTAGTATGGCTGTCAGTGTAATGTGGGTGGCTCTGTGGCTGAAAGTTTGAGCAGTGTGTCTTGACAAACATTGCTGTAAAGACATGATCACACTACTGCTAGTAAACAGTTTAGTTGTATGAAGGTCGTTTGATAAATAAGTTTACAAAATGGCTTCTTTTCATCAGTTCTTAAAATAGAAAAAATTCAAAGTATACATTTTGTAGGGAATTTAATTTTGAACATACGTGGAAATTTCTTTGATGATGACATTATTATTGTGACGATGTTGGTTCATATATTACAGTATTATTATTATCGGATATGGAGAAAATAATACACATTAAGTTTTATTGCCCAGAAAAAAACAGTGGCACAGTGTTTGTTATGGGATGCTTTTAGTTGGAATCATGCTGTATGTAATGTTTATAACTGACATCACAGTGGCGTCATTGTAATAAGACTCACAGCTAGTACTCAGAATTAAATTCCCTACAAAATGTATATTTTGGGCTTTTCCCATTTCAAGAATTAGTGGAATGGCACCAGTAGTTGTAGTAGTAGTAAACCAGTCATCATTCATTGCAAGTTGTTGTGCTACTGTGTGACTGGAGGTTTGCTCAGTTTGGACGACTGACAGCATTACAGCCTCAGCTTATAGTCTACAGTTAGTAATAGTAGTTGTAGTTGTTATTGTTGTAGTGAACTGTTTTATCATTGCAGCTTGTCGTAGTAGTTCGTGACACGAGGCCTGTTCAGAGTGGGCCAGCGAAAAAACGTTGCACGAAGGACACAAAAGTACGCCCATTCACTTGTCCCGACTGTGGGCAGAAGTTTACTCGCACTGATCATTTGAAACGTCACTTAAAACAGCAACATTCTGCGACAAAAGGTAGTTGTAGTAGTACTGGTAGTAGTAGTAACTGAGCAGCAGTACTAGTAGTAGTAGTAGTAGCTGCTGTCGTTGTTGTTGTTGTTTCTGTATCAGAATTGGTCTGAATCTAGGCTACATAGTTTTTTCTAAACAATTAATAATTATAGAACGTACAGTTTTTGTCATAACACATAAGTAAGAAAGTAAGTTATCAGTCATTGACATTGAGTGACAATCGCTGCAAACCACAGAGACTTGTGGTATGTGTATGTTGGTTCACCGACCAATTTATTGACTCCCTGCCATCAACCCGGAAAATTTATTGCTGGATTTTATTCCATTTCACATAGACACCCTTGTGCTGCTGAGGAGGTCTAGATCTCCAGCCAGCTAAGTGTTTTTTTAATCTTTCCTAGCAGAGTGTTATAAGAATTGAATTAAATAAATGGATGCCCGATTTCTTAACCCAAACACGAGCTTGATGAACTGCATTCTGCCGCAGAGGTATGATTGTAGCAATGACAGCAGCATTCCACTGATTCCAAATTCAGTCTGAAGGCATTGCAGCGAAGTCTCATGGCAGACAGTATCAAAAGCTGCGGATAGGTCAAGATCGATGAGAACTGTCGCCTGGCTGCAGTGTAGACACGGTCTAGCACTTCCAACAGTGCTGTCTCTGTGGACTGTCCTTTAAGATACATTGACTGAAACTCACTGAAGTTGACAGAACTGAACAGATGTAGATGCAGATGAGCAAGCATGAGCTTCTCCAGAATTTTTACACGCGACAGCAGCAGGTACTGCTATAGCGCGCCTTAGCCGTCGCAGTTCTCTGTCAGCCCGTTTGTCTGTCCGTCACATAGGTGGATTAGTCAAAAACGGTGCAAGCTAGTATCACCAAATCTTTACACTCGACTGCCTGGAAGACTTTAGTTTCGGGATCAGTTAAGTTTACCGTAAATTCAAAGGGGTCATTTTGAGCAGGGGGGCTAATGAGAAAGGGGTAGGGGAAATTTGCGATTTTTAGCCAATAAGTCGCCATATCTCAGAAACGGTAGTAGTAGTACTGAGACTGCTACTACTACTACTACTACTACTACTACTACTATGACTATTACTACTGATAGTAGTAATAGTACTCATTTATCATCATCAGCTTTTGTGCAGGTCAGAATGACCGTGTTGAAAATACAAATGCAACAACGACAACTACAACAACAACAATACCTACTACTAATACTCCAGCGGATTCATCTGATATTGAGAGCATCAGCTTTTATTCCGCTCCTGACAGCTGTGATGAAAGTACAACAGCAGCAGCAGCAGCTCCTACTGCTACTGCTGATTCGTCTGAGGTTGAGACCGTCAGCTGGTGCTCCGCTACTGACAACATATCTGCAACGACAGCTGAGAAGACTGTTGACAGTTGCATTACCCCACTCTCTGACCCTGTAGTCACTGCCAGCCTTTCACAACCGCCAGTGACAAAACATTCCGGTTGGGATACGAAAGTACGACCGTTCACGTGTCCCGATTGTGGGCAGATGTTTGTCCGCTCTGAACATTTGAAACGTCACTTAGAAGAGCTACATTACGCAACAAAAGGTAGTTTTATTAGTAGTAGTACTGTTGTAGTAGCAGCAGCAGTAGTTACAGCAATAGCTTTTGCTTTTGTTGTTTTCGTCGTAATTGTCATGGTAATGCAAATGTGTAAGAGTCAATTTCAGACCATTGTAGGTCACAATATCTACTGGAAGGGCACTTTACAAAGAACTAGTTGTAGTTGTAGTAGTTGTTGTAGGGCCTACTACTTGTAGTTGCAACAGTAGTACTAGTAGCAGCAGTAACAGAAGTAACAGTTATCGTTCCTGTCTATTTGAGACCACTTTTTTCTGTCCACTCGTTCTAGTTGCCAATGTGCCCAGCTGACAGACATTATGCTCTGCTGGTGATAACCTGTATGGCTGTCAGCAGACGGTAACCAAACGGGCTTTCGTGGTTGGTGGATCCCATGTCCATTTGATACACTATGCCTTGGAACTCGTTACAAATTTCCAACAGCACGTGTCAAACCCCATAGGTTTAAGGATGAAAAACATTGAATTTTGGACAGCTCTCAACGTTGATTGCAAATTTCTCTGGAGTGGAGCAAGGTAGCAGCAATCGGAAAATGGTGAACTGCAGCTGAGGTTTTTTTATGGCACCCACAGAGACGTGGTATAATATTGTATACTACGGTCCGCTAACAAAGAGTTGTTGACCAAGGTGACTATCTGTCACATTGCATTGCTTCATTCTCTTAACTGTCAAAGGGTTTAATGTTGACATAGCTTTGTCTGTTATGATTCAATGAGTCACGACTGATTGACTGACTTATCGAGCCATAGAAGTAGCACCAGCAGCAGTATAGTGGCAGCAGCTACTGCTAATACACTGTGTTTCATAAAAAAAACCTGACCCCTAAGGTAGGTCGGCATAAATTTATCAAAATAAGTTCGCCTAAAATGATTTTTCACACAGTGCACTGCCATTCAGTTGCAGGTTCATTGTGCTTGAAAAGTTTGGTATGGGCCCGAGCACCAACTGCATGGTTTCCATGGCAACAAGAGCAGACTTGTTAAGGTCTGGGCTGACTTGGAATAGACGATTGTGGACGAGGCCATTGACCAGTGGAGGAAACGACTCAAAGCCTTCGTCAAGGCCAAAGGACAACATTTTAAACATTTACTATAACTTAAGTTATACGTGTAGATTGCCTGTACCAACGTTTTTTCGATATTAAAGCCGTTTTCTTGAAGTTATAACAAGAAGTTTCAGGGTCCAGTTTTTTATGAAACACTGTAGTACCAGGGCTGTACCGAATATTCTATTTGTATTCTATTCGGTCCGAATGGTAGGCCGAATAGTGTATTCGTATTTGGCAAAATAGTAGTGCCCAAAACAGGCCGAATACGAATAATAAGCATTGCATCATCACCACTGGATGTTTTTGCATTTAGCCTTAGACAGTGCTTTTCAGCAGCATAGCGCCCACACGTGATGTTTTTTAACATTTTCTTAACCATTTACTTTGCTCACTGTCAGGAGTCTGTTGTGGATCGCTGTCATGTTTCGTTAGTGGCAGTAATCTAAGTTGTTGGTATCATTCATTTAACATGGATTCAAATTACAAAATGTCTGGTTTGGAAATGTTTACAATGTCTGATTTGGAAATTTTTCTCTGCAGCATGATGAAACCAGGGCATTGTGCAACGTGTTTGAACTTGTGTCAGCTATTTATATTCTGTCAAATAGTATCATAAATTATTAATTGGCCGAATAGTAAAATCTGCTGTTCGATACAGCCATAACTACTACTGCAACTATGACTACTACTACTACTGGTCGTGGTAATATTGCTCATTCATCATTATCATCTGTTGTGCAGGTCAGAATGACTGTTTCAATAATGCAACTACAACAACCACAGCAGCATCAATAGCAATAACAACAGTGGCGACTAATACTACTACTGCTACTGCTGATTCGTTTGAGGTTGAGAGCATCAGCTGGTGCTCCGCTACTGACAACATATCTGCAATGACAGCTGAGAAGACTGTTGACAGTGGCATTACCTCACTCTCTCACCCTGTAATCACTACCAACATTTCACAGGCATCAGACAGCCAAGCCAAGGGTGTAAGTACTCGTCTTAGTCTGCGTTCACATAAACACGAGTATGAGTCCGGCATTGTACGAGTTCCCGTATACGAGTTCCGGCAAACACGATTTTGTGTGTATTTTAATGGTGGCTGTTCGCATACATACGAGTACGGGTTACCTGTAAATTTCACTCGTGCGAGTAGTTTCTGTGCAGGTCATGTTTTTATCCAACCCGTGCGAAGTAGACTCCCTGTAGATAAAATTAATATAATTTGTTTAAAGCTGTGGCACACATTTGATGTCAGAACTGACATTCCGGTTGTAAAATTGTTCATCGTTAGAGGTGTGCGGTTAGTGAAATTATTAGCGATGTGATGGAATATTGTTGTTTATTCGCGAAGCATTTCCTCAGTTCGATGTCATTCAATATGGCCGACACACGTTAAGTTACGTGCTTGTACAAGTGACCGTGAACTCTCCACTCATACGAATGAAGCTTCTAAGAGCCGTAAATGAAAACCCGGACTCATACTCTTACTTGTTTCTCTGTGAATGCAGCCTTTTCGTAGTATCTCATGTACATATTCCATCATTTTTCTATTAGCTGCAGATGTGTAGCAATTGCAAATTGTCAACTCTTGCGTCTGTTAGTGAACGAATTTTGAAAATTGACCAATATCTGTATTATCTGCTAGAGATATGGATAAGAGCTTAATGCCATATTTTTGGTCCTTTTAACTTTCATGATGTGCAATGAGCCTAAATGTTTCCTGGAGTCTGTGTAGCCTACTTTGTATGACAAAGGATGGTGCATGGATGAATCCTGTAAACCCATATACATTACCACTTATCCAGTTCTGCATTTTATTGCTAGACAACCGTGCAACAGCACAATCGAAACATTTCATTCAAACTTTCCTGAAAAGCCATGCTGTAATTGCACAAAACCCATTTGGTTTTCAGGCTGCACCCAGAACTTTGCTGGGGGGGCTGAGAGTGCTCCCCAAGCTCCATGACTGGTAAAGAGTGGGTAAAGAGTTCCTCCCCAACATTTCCCACCCTTTGAGCCTCCATGGTTTCTATCTCACATGTTTCTAAACCCACCATTGCCTACGCTGTGTAGTGTGTACAGCGCCTGGAAGCAAACTTTCCCTCAAGTTGCACCAATCCCTCTATCCTCACTTCTTACCTCCCTTCTCTTCCTTACCCCTTTTCTCCTCTTCCTTTTTTATTTCTTTCTTCTCTCCCTTTTTTCCTACTCTTCCCTCCCCCAAACATCCATCAACGTGTCTGGGGACTGCTGCAAGATCCCACCTGGGTGTGCCCACAAATGTATTTGTACGCATTTTTCCTCTCAGAACGCATCTCTTGGCATCATTTTGAGTCGTTTATGCGCCTTGCAAATGACTGTGTTTTGTTGATTTGTCAAGTGAAAAAAATATCCCTCTCTTCTCAGTTGAACTGTCCTCAGCTTTTTCCTGGAAAAAAAACGTCCTGCTTCCAATTTCCAGTGTACCGGACATCCCTATTGTATTTTTTATTACATTTTGTATTATATTGTGCTATTCGTCGCAGGGATATTCGTGCTTTGTGTGCGGCCGGACATTTGCGGGTGCAGACTGGTTGAATAGCCATCTCGGCACACACGCCAAGAGACAACCTCGTTTGTACAAGTGCGACGTTTGTCAGAGATCATTCACAAGAATGGAACACTGTCGCAGACACTCAGCCATACATTTAGCTACAAGGCCACGCCCGCACATCTGCACCATTTGCGGGAACGGTTTTACGCGCAAGGAACATCTGCAGCGACACCTTCGCTCTCACGGGCTTGATGGCACAGTTGACAAAACGTAAAGCTGGGACATCCGCAATTGTTTCTTTGCTGTGCTTTGAGCATTTTGCATGGGGTAACGTGAAGGTGAGACATCTTTGTGAATATATTGTAAAAGTATGAGTGACTTAAATTACTTAGTCTGACTTAAAATGTGCATCTAGCTAGTCTAATTTATTTCATCAACGTGATTTTCTTGCAACTGGCCTAAGTTCTGCTGGTGGCAGATATAAGCCACCCACGATGACTGTGCCACCACAACCCTAGCCAGGCAGCGAGTGCTCTGTTGCATCTCTATATGCATAATTTGTGTACCAGTACAGCAAACTAACGAAATTTATACCTGCTGCATGTATTCTCTGGGTTTTTCTCTGCCCAGGAAATGCAGAAATGCGCTTGCAGTTGGGGGAACCCTAGCTGCTATGGGGGTGCTCGCCGTCCGCTCCCCAATAACTTAATTCCACTCTCAGCCTTCATTCTTGTGTTGTTATAAATATTCAATCATGAAAAACTCTGGCCTTCCAACTGTGCAATTCTTTTTTTAACTTATTTTTCATTCTCTATATTTCATTAACATAGAGCAGTAAATCAGTGTGTGACGTGATTTAGTCGGTGCCGGACTTAGGCATGTTTGAGGTGTTCGGCTGACAACAGGTCTGCCATTTTTTTTGGGGGGGGGAAGGGCATTTTGGACCATAAAAATTTGGTATGGTTTGGCTTGCCAATTTGAACGACTGATGTAACGCTCACCAGAGAGCCAGAGATTCTGTAGGAGCTGCATTGATTGAACCAGGTGTGTTTTGCAGTCATACAATGCAGCAAATTGCGACTGCAGGTGGGACGCCACTGGGGAGCTTAGTAGCGTTTACCCAGATCTCTTCACTAGTTTTAATCGGAAGGGAAGGGAGAGGATGAAGAGAAAGGGAGAAGGGGGAAGTGCCGAAGGGGGAGAGCGAGGGATGGGTAGGGGAGGACAAGGGAGAGAGGTTGTCTTTGAACGGCAGTTGGAACAGGGTCTCTGTTGAAGTCAGTCATTGCATGCGTAGTATGCTGCTGTTGTTGTCGTTAGCTGTGCTTAGCAGTAACTGTAATTTTATGTGACATTTTTTACCAAATAATTTGATTAATCGTGGTGTTATCAGTATCATGTTTTAGTTAAGGCATAAACAAATTTCTGTGCTTCCGGTTGTCGTCTGTCACTAAAGGTTTCTATGTTGCCTTCAAAAATATTAGTGCAGTTTTTGGTTTCCTTTCAAAGTACACGTATTACTGACACAAATTTTTTTGCTTTAAGTTCGTTAAGCACAGTATTTATACTGTAGTTTTTATGGTACTGTTTCGCATGTGACTTTGTTTCTTGTGAGCTGTTGCATAATGTTATGCAAAATGTCTTTAAAACAAAAAAATTTAAAAAAATATTCTTTCACTGTCTTTACATTTTTTCCATATTGCAACCGCAAACACAGAAATTGTTTTTAGCTTTTATGCTAGTATGAATGAATTGTTATGACGTCTCAGATGCTAGTAATTGCCGGCTATAATTGAATTGTTTTAGGTGACATTATTTAATTATTTTATTAGTACTGTAGTGAAAAAATTTGAATTCATGCGATTTTATGATTTTAATCATTTTGTCACCGTGACTTATTAAGTTACATCCGCAGCCAGCGTTGATGAGCGTTTGCATATCTGTCAGCCCACCAGACCACCTTCAGTATACAGTGTGTCTCAAAAAAACCGGACACCTGATACATCACAGTGTAGCATGGTAGTGGGTAACACTGTTGTAAGGGCGACTATCAAAGTCAATAGGAAACCCCAGATTTTAGGCACTAGTAGCCCCCTAACCAACCAAGCAATTGACTTAAAATTTGACACGGGTGATTGCGCCGGTGGTCTGACCCCACAGAACAAAAATGGTAAAAATCGGCCCCGCAGGGTCTGCATGACAAAGGGGTGAAATATAGTGTTCTTTTAATGTTCTGGGTTCTTTGTTACGCGCTTTCAGCGCGTCTTAGCCATCGCAATTCTGTCCATCCGTCCGTCTGTCCGTCTGTCTGTCTGTCTGTTACACGGGAGGATCAGGCAAAAACGGTCCAAGCTAGAATTACCAAATTTTCACCGTCGGCTGCCCGGAAGACTCTAGTTTCAGGAACCGTAAAGCTTTTCGATAAATTCGAAGGGATCACCCCGAACGAGGGCGCTAAATGAGAGTGGGTGGGCAGAATTTGCGATTTCTGGCCAATAAGTCGCTGTATCTCAGTAACGGTGCGAGATAGAGCCTAGGTTACTATTAATCACTAATAAGAAATCGTACACTGGCTTTTGATTGGCGCCGAATTCAATGACCTTGAATGACCCTGAACGCCAAAATAGGGGGTTTTATGGATTTTTGGCAATTTCGGGCTGCAACACAAGTCTATATCATTCACAAGGTGGCGCCACGGTACTGGCGTTGGTGGCGTGGCGTAGTTGGTAACGCGTTTCGGCTGAAACGAAGTTACTCTATGCCGGGCCCGGTTAGTACTGCGATGGGTGACTGCCTCCGGGCAGGAACTGCTATAGGCTTTCGCGCGTCTCGTGAGCATTAGCTCAAATTTTTTGTTAATACTTTAATTGCCAAGCTCTGGAGAACACATTTTAGGGAGTATCACCGCATTTTTTGCACTGGATAACGTGTTTCAGCGGGTATTGATTTCCTAGGGGGTCTCAACATTCATCTTTAGTATTTTGTCCCTTCTAGTCCCCCAAACCGCAAATTTTAGGCCCATTTTCGGACTGAAAATGCTTAGCAAAGATCCCATTTGACCGAAGCAGAGCTAAAATGTATGCAAATGTACGTTATATCTATGTTAAATTTTTAAATATTTTTCCAGAATGCAAATGTGAATGCAAATACGATATGACAGTGCCACAACATGACAACGTGTTGATAGGTTTTACAAGCGTAATCAATGTTTTATTTATTTTTGTAAATAAATATTTTGCTTGCAGTAACAAAAAAATGACAGCAAAAATACAGGCTAGAGTATGACTGCTACCATATGGTCCGTGCGCCGCATTTTAAGATGTTTGTTACAGAAATTAAATCACTTATTTTCTGTTGTTCCTGGCTTAGTATTTTGTATTGAACATGCAAATAACTCTGACAATCCAGGTTCAATGGCAATCAATTTTGGTACACAGAATCGTCATATGGTGGAAACTAAATGGGCCTTGCACTTGTTATTTATAAAAAAACGTTGAGAATCAAGCTTTCCGGTGGTATCCACTGTAGAGGCGTCGGCATGGTAATGTTGCATCGAAATAGGAACGTCAGTCATGGATATTGACGTAAGTGAACACTATACCATTATAGGGGTTAGAAATAATTGTCTCATCAATTTTCAGTTTACTTTTGATAATAAAATAAATTCGACTCGGTTCTTATATAGCAAGTGTCGTGGTTAATTAAAAAACGATAATTTTTTTTCTCAACGAAACGATTATGCATTCACGTATGCCTATTGTGTAATGCGATAAAAATGCAGTAGAAAGACTGAATATTTTTTTGTAATTTGAGCACAAATGTGATGACATCTTTCTGGAGTTGATCGTATTGTCCCACAAACGCCGTAGGCTACGTAACTTTCTGAAGCAGGATATAGGCATTGCTCAGGTCGAAGAACCCTGCATATAGAAGTTATTGCAGAAGTTTTAACACAGGCGGTAGATTTTAACTGACTGCGTTTCGTTCTCCTATGTTCAAGGAGTCCTCCGTGCGGAAATTTTCTAGTCTGGTATTACACTTTCAAAGCGCATTATTATTTTATTGCACGTTGTACACTTTTCCACGTAGCAGCACCTGCGATGTCGCGCGTTGCGTGAGCATTTCCCAAATTACTTGTCTGTTCTGGACAGCAGTTTGTCTGGATACCGCATGACTTGTGCCGTTTTGCGCTTTGGGGTCGTCTTCAGTCATTCATACCCCATGCTTACGCCTTTCATCACCTACTGCGATATCTTGTACGAGTGACGACTGTCTCAAAATGCAATAACGTTTTCAATTACTAAATGAAATTTAATCAACAGCAAGAGGGAGATGTTAGGTTGTCGAAGATCGTCGTCCGATCGGCGGGCGCTGCAGTGACATCATCCGGAAGCACGACAGACAACACGAGCACGTGACTGATGATCACGTGACGCCGTCGAACAAACCGACATCCAATTAGAAGCCTGGCTAGTATGTCGGTCGCTGACCAGAGAAGCTATATGGGTGATGTAAATAAACTGTGTTTTTATTTAGACCTATCTGCGCAGACGCGGGGGGTAAACGTGTGCAATACGAGCGAATATAGCCATATTACACGCGATAGCAAAATGGTTCGCGCGTCTTAGCCATGGCCTGGGCGTCTGTCCGTCTGTCTGTCTGACACACTCGTATGCTGTATCAAAACGGTGCAAGCTAAGATTACGAAATCTTCACCGTGGGTTGCCTCAAGGTCTCTAGTTTTTTTGTAACAAAATTTCGTGTTCTTGGGTGCGGTTGTTCCCCTCGAACGAGGGCGTCAAAGAGGGGTACCCCCTAAAAGACATTGTTTTGCCGTTATCGGCTCGTAGGCCTATAGTGTGAAAGATAGATACAGACATGCTGCTTATCATAACAAGCACTGGTGACTGGCTTTTCAGATTCATCAACATCGATGACTTTGAACGAGCTTGAACTTCCAAAAAAGGGTTTTTAGTGAATGTTTTGCAATTTTTGGATGCAGCGCACATTTCAACACTGAATTGCGACGAAATCGCTGAAGATAGACCAAGACAATCTGTGTATATGAAATTTTCAGCATTAAACGTAGATTTTAGCAATCCGACCCCCTAGGTTCAAGGAGGCCGGCGCAGGCTGGCGTCAAAGACGGCTACCCGCCAAAAAGTGGTTATTTTACCGCAATTATCTCGCGTAGCGTGAAAACGGTTGCAGATAAGCACAGACATGCTGCTTATCATAACAAGCAATAGTGACAAGCTTTTATTGGTGTCAACGTCGATGACCTAGAATCACATTAAACCCCAAAAATTGGGGTTTTAGTTATATTTTGCGATTTTTAGCTGCGACATACATTTTAAGAGTGAATTGCGCCGAAATGGCTGGAGATGGACCTGGACCACCTGCATATGACATTTTTAGCATAGAACGTACATTTTTAAAATCTAAGTTTCGATCTCTTAAATTCAAAGAGTTTTCCGTACGGAGGCCTTAAATTTAAGTACTCTTTCAAGATGCGTTATTGCTGTATAGGCCTACACTGATTGCCAAAGTGGTAGGACCGCTGCTATCGCGCGTCACGTGAGCTTTGCTCAAATTACTTGTCTGTTTGTCTGTCTGTCTGTCCGTCCGTCCGAACTGGACGGACGGACTGCATGCTTGCAGTTTTTTTCGTCGCGCGATCGCCGCCGCTCGTCGCTGCGAATGCCAGAGATGGTGATTAGCCTATGTCATCTTTGGCCCGCACGGAATCCGTGCGGACCAAAAATGACATTATCACCCTATAGCTGTAGGTGTGCAGCTGCCGCTAAGCACCAGTGCAGTGGACGAGTTTTAGTGGTTAGTAGTGTCCATGGCTTTTTGTCACCGTTTCCGAGATACGGTCAGTTATAGCTTGAAACGTTCCATTGAAAACTGCGGCCAATCCGCTGCAGATAGAAACATGGTTACTATTGACAGCCTATAGAAAGTCGCCAGAGCCCTATCTCATGTTTAGTCTATTTATACAGCCGTCCTAACAGGCCGCATTACGGATCTTGCCCGTCCCTCCGCCTGTCTTTGACAGATAGGCCTATTATTGACGCGCTACAGCAATGCGTCTTACACGATTGTCGTCCGTCGTCGTCTGTCGTCCTCTGTAACGGATGTACTGTGGCTAAACGATGCAAGATAGAGCCTAGGTTGCTATTGATCACTAATAGAAAGTCGAATACTTGCTTTCAAATGACATTAAAGTCATTGACGTTGGATGACCTTGAACGCACTGGTGTGCCAGTCGTGCGATATTGTGGCTACACAGTAAGTCGCCATAACCACCACGACATGCGTAGGCCTATAGAGCGCGACAGTCTCCTA
>Ga0209367_1002926_pt1 | contig 22910 bp, 20 predicted proteins | sample WorMetLIZISLAND2_FD_187412 | JGI IMG/M metagenome (GOLD analysis project Ga0209367, IMG submission 187412) | Marine gutless worms symbiont microbial communities from Max Planck institute for Marine Microbiology, Germany - Olavius geniculatus... ... | reverse complement strand
CAAGGAGGCGCCACCGTCGCCAACGCCACACGCGCCTATGGCCGATGTGTATTAGGGTCCCGATGGGCCGAGTCCAAGTGATGTGCAATTTTCGAAACTATAACTACTGAACTGGAAACGCCATAGGCTTTCGCGCGTCTCGTGAGCTTTGCTCAAATCTTCAATCAAGGATGACAGTTCCAAGGCTGACCAGAGACGGAGACATTCTGAACGCAGGACATCACTGCCTGAAACACAATTCATCCATTATGTGAATTCTAAATCAACCTTTCCAACTAAATATTTCTCACAATTCATTTTAATCAACAATTAACAATCAGTATCAACTAGTCAACTGCTGCATCATCATCATATTCGTTTAATACATTAAATTGACAGAATCCAACCATGTGCACAATTTAGGCCTAACATACAGTAAATATAAGAGTTAAAAAGTCCACAAGACTATGTACAAATGTTGCAAAAACAAGCACGTCGATTAAACACTAATCATAAAAACAGCATAACAGCAACAAAATTGGAATGTGTGATTGCCTAAAATCTAGTAACTAATAAAAATATGATAAAAGTTATGATGTGATAGGCCTAAAAACGACGTTTAAAACTTAAAAGACAACCTGCTGAAATGAGCAGCTAGGCCTACATTATAATCAAAAAATGCGGTCTTGAAACAGTTTTGGCTGCTTTGCACTTGGTGGTATACTAGTACTGCTTAAAGTGATTAGGACACGTGGAAAGCCTTGTCCCCAGACGACCCATCGTATGTCCAGCGGCTGGCGTCATCGGTCAAAAAAGTAGATGGGGCGGGAATTTGCAATTTCCCAACAGGCACTGCAGATTTCTGTCAGGGTGCTCGAATTTTCAATTTTGCCCCTAAATTTCTCCAAAACGGGGGGCGGGGGTTTCAGCCCCAAATTTTGCATTTTTGGACCAAATTTTTTGGACAAGAAGATTTTCCGATAAATTTCTGACAGCCCAAAATTCAGCGGGGTTAACTGCCTCCCAGACCCTTAACCATGACGCCACTGCATGTGTCAAGTGCAATGACAGCCTAAAACTTGTTCACTCATTTAATTATTACAGTGGTTTTACTGAAAATTTCAAATTACAAGTGGTAGTTACAATATTAAACTTTAATTTCATACGTAATGACATTATAAGTAATACGATTTTTGCTGAATGGATTTTCGCTTGATTATTTACAGACCAGATTACACATCTGGTTACCTGTAGACGTCAGACGTCGGTTTCTGGACGATTGGCCAGCTTAGCTTCTTCGTAGTTCGTGTCTGCCATGTCGATCTCCTGTCAAAATGAATCACAAACAAAAAGTAAACACCCAACAACGAATTGAATACAGAATTCTTTCTGTCACCTTCAAACCTCTCTATACCACTTAGCCTGCCTATCTGCATGACTGCTTTCCCTCCAACTTCAGACGGAGTCCTAAAAATTCAAATTATAGTTCAAACCCACTCTGAATACAATAAAACTTTTTCACCAACATTTTAGCCAGTCTGTCTTTCTGCTTTTTCAATTAGTGTTTTAGTTTTTACGCGCAAAACCAGCTACTGCTTTCAGCGCGTCTTAGCCATTGCAATTCTGTCTGTCTGTCCGTCACACGGGTGGATCAGTCAAAAAGGGTGCAAGCTAGAATTACCAAATCTTCACCGTCGGCTGCCTGGAAGACTCTAGTTTCAGGAACCATAAAGCTTATCCATAAATTCGAAGGGGGTCACCCCGAACGAGGGCGTTAAATGAGAGGGGGTGGGCAAAATTTGCGATTTTTGGCCAATAAGTCGCTGTATCTCAGTAATGGTGCGAGATATGGCCTAGGTTACTATTAATCACTAATAGGAAGTCGTACACTGGCTCTCGATTGGCGCTGAATTCAATGACCTTGAATGACCTTAAACGCCAAAATAGGTAGTTTTATGGATTTTTTGGCGATTTCGGGCTGCAACAATAGGCTATATCATTCACAAGGTGGCGCCACGGAACTATCGTTATGCAATCCAGATAGAGAATTTGGTATTTGTATATTAACTTAGCATAAACACCCCAATTTTCAGCTAAACTACTGAACCGGAACTGCTATAGGCTTCTGCGCATTTCGTGATGTTCATTTTGCCTCAATATGCCCTGAAGCAGTCTGAACATTTGTAAGATGGCCAAAATCACAAGAAAATGCCACACAGGTATGCCGAATTGTGGCACTATTATATCAGACCTAATATGAATCGTAAAACGGGAATAAATTATTCAGACGATGGATTCATACAGAGTTCATTTCGGTGCGTAGTTTGTCGGCCTGGTCTTGGTGCAGTTTATGCAGCAGTTCCATCTGGCGTGACTGCAGCACTGCCTGGCGTTTTCGCTCTTCAATGAACTTCTTCGTGTTATTCTCGTTCAATTCGCGAATGCGCCTGACACACAATCAATCCATCAGTCAAATGAAACGCATTTACCTACATACTCGTCGCAATCAAATCAAAGGCGCATAATGGCAGAGACTAGACTAGCTGTTCACGTTTAGGCCTACTGTCAAACAGTTTGTTTTTCAAAATACTCTCAACGTCAAAAACTGCTCAGAAGCTCTGCAACATGCAAATTTACAGTTAAGTTTTTATTACGCTAGTCAATGTGAAAATGTGAAAGCTTTCAAGACAACGCTAGCGCGATCAGACGTACAAAATAACAAAAACATACCTGATGAACGTAATGCCAGATTCACGTGTGTCAAATCAGGCACGTTGAAACACGTAAACTAACTAGGGATTTTTACCATCGCCAAGCAAAAATCGTCTAGGCAACAATTAAATTACTATAATAAAATAGTAGCTGTTTGAACCAGAAAGTAGTTACTTCATACGACGTAGTTACGAGCCTATGACTACCTATCTGATATTCAAGCAACCTGTCTCGTTCGGCCTTGTTCTTTACACTTTTGTCACAGCTGACAGCTTTCACCGAGTCCATCGATTGCTTCGCCTGTATCGTCTTTAGCTCTTTCTTCTCCCTGCAACAAGCCATAGCACAGCTGACCATCAACACGACTTTGCTTCATGGGAAAATATTCGAATTGTGAGCAGAAATTCGAGCGATCAGAACAAGAAACCCAGCTGTACTGGTTGTCAATGACCTTCGAGGCCATCCAAGGTCCATGATTTTTATTTCATCTGAAAGGGCGTATGCCACTTCCTATTAGTGATTAATAGTAACTTTGGCAGTATCTCACCGTTTTTGAGATATGGCCAGTTTTCCGCTGAAAAACGCACATTTTTCCTAACATTCCGTCCATTTAACTCGGAATTTGAAAATGTTCCCCTTGCACTAGATCACTGCAATTTTGCATGCCTAGATCTAAGGCACAGGGCTAATTATTCCTGTAAAAGTTTTCCTCCACGACCTAACGCTTAGCCACAATACATCCGTTACGGACGACGACAGATGGACTGTCACGGACAGGCGACAGACGACAACTCGTACGGTACCATTAGCTCGACCGTTACTTAATTACGGTCGGCTAAAATGTTTACTGGATCTGTGACAGAGAATCGTTGGCGTCATTGCCGAGCGTATAACCTACCTGTCATGTCGCGCTTCAAGGTCTCTGATCTGCGCTTCCTGGTAGTCCTTCATTAGTTTGGACAGCAGCTGATTCTGCTGGTGAATGTTCGTCTTGAGCAGTTCGTGATCCTCGTGCAATTGTTGTGCAACCATCGTGGTCCATTCCTTCGTCTGCTCCATAACCATCTCCCCTATCTACAGCCAATGCACGAACAAAAGCGTCGCCGTCGTTACACCGCACGCTAGTTGTGTGAAATAGAACGCAAATTAAACTAACAGAAACTAAACGAAACTCTTTGTTATGTTTCTGTACAAAAATGAAATGCTGAGCACCCATATTTTTCTGTTAGAAAAAAAAAATTCGCAGGTGTCTGGGGAGAAAATTTTTAAATTTTGCTTTTTTAAATTTTGCTTTTTTAAATGATGCATTCTGGTGTACTTTATACTTCTAAGCGACGGCGGGGTCTCCAAACGTCGCGGAGCCATGGAGAAAACTTTCCTCCATTTCCCCCTCTCGACGAATTCGACCCTGCCCACCCTGGTCAAGTCGCCCCGGACGACTCCCCCATATATTTGCAACCTTGGTCGAAACGCCGTTTAGGTCAAATTATCACAACGTCAGAAATGAGTTTTAAACAACCAGTAGGCTATGAAAATATCGTCCAGTTAGAAGCTACATGTAAATGAACAGCTGCTATAGACGATTGCCACGTAAACCTGCCTTGGTCTTGTGTCCTGCTACTAGCGACTGCAACTTTTCTTCTGCTTCAGACTTCATCACGTTGTTCTCATTTTTCTCACTGCAGCATCAAAAAAATCAACGTTTTGTTGAATACAAACAACAAATAATTGTACATGTGTATCACTCGATCGTTTGTTCACATGTCGAACAAAACAGCTAGAAACAATTATTACATTGGGCACAAAGTGCGAATGACAAGAAACCAACAACGTCTATAGACCGCAAGTCCAAAGATAACTTGTACAGTGTGATTTAGCAGTTCACAATACGCCAAAACCATCCACCCAACTAACAGCGCTAAGGTAGGCCTACTACACGCTTTATCGACGTCGGCTATTGCAACAATGTCACCGTAACGTCGTAACGGGTCTGTACGTCTGTCACTTTTGTGCATCCCGCCAAAATCGCTGGACGGAATGATATACCATTTCGCAGAAACAGTCAAGTCCCATGGCCTCAAGTGGCTGATGGAAAATGACCCAAGTTCTCGCCAAACTTTTTGACAGACAAACTGGCATCAGAAACTGGTGGACAACTTGTGTCGCCTACTACAAGCCTTAAACATGGACTCCAGTAACCACAAAGGACAAGGAGATTCGAATCATAGCTCGGATCATAGCTGCAACTCGGACACTCGCGCGTAAAAGGAGACCACATTTGCCAGATTACTGACATTACTACCATTACAACTCCAGCTAATTTTGTTTAAAGATGGAAGGCTGAGTTGACCTTGGTGTTGGTTAGGCCTATATATATATTACCTGTCTACAGACATTCACCCATCCAAGTAGTAACCACTTGATAGCGACCTGACAGCCAATCAAACCCAAAACGTCTCGATCGTAAATCTGACACCCCTTGAAGTGAAATCTGGGTCTTGCTGCTTACCCTTTCGCCTTGCTGGCGCGGTCAACGGCCTTCGTCTGGTGTACCCTCTCTCGGTCCTGGACGGCCAGTGCTTTGTCAAAGACGCCGCAGTGTTGGCGCTGCAATGTCGAGCGTTCCTTCACGTGGCGCTTGCGCATCACGTCGACGTCTTTGAGCTGTTTTTTCATCAGCTTCACAAACAGTTTTTCCGTGCGCAGCAGCTCGATCGATAGCGGCACGAAGCCAAGGTCGTCTGAAGATCACATCAGAACATCATGACGACGCAAATCAAGAAGCCCAGCTATCGCTAGGATAGCCGACCGTACTGGCTGTCAGTGACCTTGAAAATCATCCAAGGTCGATGATTTCCATCTTTTCTGAAAAAGGTGTATGCTACTTTCTCTCAGTGATTATAGTAACCTTGGCCCTATCTCTCACCGTTTCCGAGATGGCCACTTATAGCTTGAAACTTTTCATTGAAAACTGCGACCAAACCGCTGCAGATGGTGCGAGATAGGGTCTAGGTTGCTATTGATAACTCGCATATTGACTTTCAAATAACATAAAAATTGATGACCTTGCATGACCCTGAAGGTCACAAAGCACTATGTGTATCAATCGTTCGGTATTAAAGCTAAACGGTAAGTGGTAAGGGGTCGGCGATGGTACCATCAGATAGGGCACTGGCGGCTTCATATAGACTGTCGCAGTGAATAACGTCAGCAACGGCTCAGTGTCAAAAAAACGAAGAAAGCGCTCAAGTAACAAAAACGGGAGGGAATTATAGAAAAATTTAACGAGTCCGACGAAAGAAAAAAGCAATGGATTAATTATCTGACCGGACATGCGTAATGTACCTTTCTTCTTGTCGATGACGACGGCATTCTGTAGCGAGGGCGTGTTAGAGTTGGATCTCTCAGAGAGTGCGGCGTGTGACCGGGAGTCCTGGGGTTGTGGTGGCTGCTTGGTGGCAGCAGGTTGAGTGTGTTTGGCCGCTGTCCCCGCCGCCGCCGCTGCTGCTGCTGCAGCTGCTGCTGATGATGATGCTGACGCTGACGACATCGCGGGTATGTCACTGATGTCGCTAGCATCAATGCCCATCTCCTGCATTTGTTTGGCGCGCTTTTCCGCTTGACTCATAAACTGTATGGGTGCCGACAGAGCGTCCACCAGATCTGACCGCAGAACAATAAACAACGACCAAAAAATAACAACAACAATAGTAATAATATTTGCTGCATCTGCTGCAAGGCTTTTAGCATGTTTTACGTTGTATGTTTTAGTGCAGTAGATGGTTTTAGTCGATTTACTGTTTTATACGTGTGTGTGTAATGTATTTTAGTTTTTACGTTCAGTACTATGCAGTTTTTACTGTTTTTATGTATGCATTTCGTCGTATATTGCATTGTTGCCGTAATCACGGTATATGGCATAATAAAGAATAACATATTAATAACCTAATGTTTATAACATCGTGCAATCAATAGAGCCAAATCATCATACGATTTACGAGTGCATTAGATCTGTGAATATAGACTATCAGTTAGCTATATCTCTGCAAAGGCAGGAGGTAATTTTTGCCTGTGCCTATTTTGCCTCTATTGTCTATTCGTCAAATTACTAAAAAGTTGAGCGCATGTTGACCAATAAAGCTCTGTGCAGTCATTTTGGGTTTGACAACTAAAAAGTTAGAATGAGTTCAAATATAATGTCTCGCTGTTTAGCACTGTCAAACAAAACTCATATCTCTACCAAAGTTTGATTTCTGAGCGTTTCTAGCTAAGTTTTCTTCTTACAAAAAAATCAATACAAAAAGTGAACTGATATGCAAACAATAATTAACTGATTCTGTTACAACTTACAACGCTGACGGCTAGAGACAAGCAGTAATACCAAGCAAACGGCCAAGATAAGCACATACCTCCAAAGCCTTCGGGTACGTATGTTTTGAGGATTATGCGACAAAACACGGTCGGTAAGGACAGCGGAAAGTTTCCTTCTGTGCGTAATGATATGTGTCGATAACCTGAGTGGCAGAAAACACAAACTCGATTGAATAAAATCGAGCATAAGCTTGAGTAGCAGAATCCCTCTAAAACAGATAATGTAAAAGTAGCACAAAATCAAACTGAATAATAAAATCAAACGATCAGAACAATTCTGATTAATTTATATAATATTTCTTTTAGAACAAATAAACGGTAGCAATAAGACAGAAGAAAAGTATAAAGAGCATAGCCAGCTAGCTGATAGATGCAATAACAAGCAGCTGCAGAGCCCAAACAAACAACTTATTAAAAGCACCAGTTAATTATGCAATCCCAGCTAATTCACATTAGACTAGATATGAGCATTTTGACGACTCACTGAAGACGTTTATTGTAAAGACACACAACAACACAAGCAAGGGCGATGCGACTTACCTGCCTGTAAGCCGTCTAGCGGTAGAATTCGCTGACCAATCAGCTTGCCAGTTTCTTCATAGACCGCTATCCGTATTACAGCCAGGTCCGGTAGAACGACCTACAATAATAATTATCTCTTCAGTTCAAATTGCTCAGAAATAATTTATTATTGTCGTTTAAGAAACTAGGCCTGAAGCCACGGTATCATGTAAGCCTAAAATAAAAACCTGCGCCCATGTAATAGAACTTAAGAAAGTCGCCACAAAAATGGTGCCTACTAACAACAAACTAGCTGCGTCTGCATGCCGTAAGACGAAAAACATCTACGGTTAAAACACGTCACTTCTACAAATCTTATGCTTCGTGCAGTCACCCATCCCCACCGTGGTCAGCCACCTTGACGTGGTGGTGGGGCTCAGCACCGATGACCCGAAAGATTTCTAAAATCTGGAGGCGAGGAGCAACTAAGAGCTGACCAAATTCGTGTGGGCAGATTGCTACACGATACCAGTGCTCTTGTGCTGGTTTCGGCTTCACAGCCGATTACGGCTTTATAGCCGTTTACTTACGGCTTTACAGCCGTCTATCTACGTCTTCACAGCCGTTACGGCTTTATGGCCACTACCTGTAACCTTCTGGTTACATTCGGGGACGCGCATTGGGCCGAGCTGATACGGCCTCAGCGCTGGGCAGGTGTAAGAGCCTGTCCACCCCGGAGGTAAGGTAAGGTAAGGTAAGGTAAGGCAGTCACCCATCTCTGTTTGAGGCTGGTTTGAGGTCTAGTCAAAAATTTTCGGACGCTAATCGTTTTTACTCGTTTTCTTTCAGTTTTATTTTAGTAGTAACCAATGTTTCAGATAGTAAATAATATTTCACGCTTTTACTAATTACTCCATGTTGTATTTATCAACTAAACGCAGCACACGGGCGTACTTTTCTGAAGACGAACGGTTCCTCGTTGTAGACGGGATTAAGTCCGTTGTTGGGAACAGTTCTTGTGCGGAATTCTTTGCGTATCGTGTCCGTTGGCAGGCCGTACATGTCCACCTCGACGTACGTGCCGACTTTCTTGTCCGACAGAAACTGACCGGAAATTACCTGCACATAATTCAACAAAACGCCCTGCCGTTGCAGTTTACACCGCGCGACATCGTTGACGTTTATTCCTGATGACTCTCCTTCTGGGTCATGTATTTTATTATTATTCTGTGTCTGCTTTTCTGCGAATAAACGTATTTAAAAAGTTACACGACGACGAAAGTAATTTGGCAAAAGACGAAATCGCTTCAGCAGTCCATCTAACTCCTCGCTTGTACTCGCTAGATGGCAGCATAGAACAAACGGTTTGGCTGCAATCTGCAATTGCATGTTTTGGCTGGGTCGTCGTCGTTCAGTGCCTTCCTCCATAATAAGGGTTGGCGGCGCGTAGTATCTTTCTCCAACTATCACGATCTTTCGCTGCTGCAGCCGCTTCATTGATCTTCATCCCAATCCAGTCCGTGATGTCATCTGTCCACCGTTGGCGTTGTCGACCTCGATTTCTGTAACCTGGTATGCATCCTTGAACCACTTGCTTCTCCAGACTTTCGTATTTCCGTGTAGTATGGCCATAAAATCCCATGGCTGGGTGTTTGACGCCAAATCTCCTTTCCCTCTGAGTCAGAGATCCCATCTAACAAAAAGCGTCATGGGACCAAAATTGCATCTAAATCCGTTGAACGATTTAAGCGAGTGTGACAGACAGACGACAGACAAACAGACCACGCTACGGAGAAACGTGTAGGTATAGGCGGAATCGCTTGCGCTGCAACAGTGACTCTGCCTAAGAACGTGCCGTCGGACGGACCTGTATCGAGCAGTGCGCTGCAATGACGCCGTCCACGGGACTTTCCGAGAAGGGATCAAACGACTTGTCTGAACGCCGCATGAAGTCTGGCTTTAATAAATACCTGCACGTAGCATCAGCAGCAACAGAAGTTTCACTGACAGAATGATATCATCGCTGAGTGCTGTTATGCATCTATGCTCAACAGACGGCGCAACGCTGCAGCAGATTAGTTGCTGCTTGCTGCTTCGAAATACAGCTTAAGAAAATATGAAATACAATATTCACCGTAGGTCCAAAAAGGCCAACAAACTTCTGTTCATACTTTTACTATATGTTGGTAGATTTTACTGACACAGTGATATGTTTTTGACCCATGGTGTAGGTTTAGTAAAAATCGTACAAAAAGTAAACACAAAAGAAATATGACATGTTTAATGCGTGCTTTAAAAAATACCTGACAGTATTTGTAGTAGCCAGCTTAGTCGGAACCACGCGACAAAACCAAACTATAACCAAAAATTAAGAAACAAGATAAAAAATAAACTAAACCCAACAATCCTTAAAATTATACAGACAATCTAACAATTTGCAAAGGCAAGTTGGGAGTGTCTTAAACGAACGATTATTAAATTTAAAAAAACTAGAAATTTGGGGCAAAGCCCAACGTGGGTCCGCCCGGCGCCCTAAGTCCGATTGGGGGAAATTAGAGGGGGGGGAGTAAAATTTTCCCGACATCAAAGTCACGTGGCCCGAACTCAAATGCATTGGCATACGCCGAACGTGCATTGTCGACTTAGGGTAGGTCAACATGACCGCCTATAACTTTGTTCGTTGTGGACGGAATTTCACAAAATTTTTTTGTTCAACACCGAAAAGATCGTTCTCGTCAACGCCGTTTAGATTTTGTTTGTAGTTTTGCATGTTTTTCGCCCCCGAAATTTTTTTGGGGTGCGCCCCCCAAAATTTTGGACCGGCATTATAAAATTCGACCTAGTACTGACCATCGTGCAAAATTTCAAGCCGGTCGGCCAACGCATCTCGGAGATCTCGCGCTCGGAAAAAAAATAAAAATCTGGGCTAAAACATAAGTCCGCTCTGCAAGCTTTCGCTTCCGGGTGGACTAAAAATTAATAAATAGCATATACGTACGCAACAAACAAATGTCTCATCCACATAATCTGTATTAGCAATTTCTATACACGTGGCTGGCGATCTTTCTAATCAATGGGAGATCTAAACGAAACGTGAAAACAACAATTATTGTTACAACTAACCCACAGTTTCCGTTGTACTCGCACTTTCCCTGGTTGAGCTGCATGGCCAGGTCGGGCGTCTGAAAATTCAACGCTACCATCTGACATCCCGCATTCCAGAATATCTGCAACAACGATCAAACACGACAATTCAACAAAATAAAACAAAATACAGCAACAAAACGGCAAATGCTATTGGAATGCAGATTGTTTAAATCTAGAGAAACGATACAGACCATAGAAGCAGTCGGCGAGCAAAAACCTCCACCAAAAAGTCTTGTTTTATTTCACATTGATTGTCGGTATTACATTGCAGTCATTTAACAAATTATACTACGTGCCTAAAGTACTGCTTGGTATGCCACTGAAAATGCACTACAGAGAAAATCTGAGCAAAAACAGAGAAAAAAGTCGACAAATTTTAACTGCTGTCGAATGAGTTCTGATGTTCGAAAATCAAGTGACTGCAGTGAGAGTTCATAAAAATCGTTTTTGAATAATCTGACGAAAGAACAAAAATACAAAAAGAGGTGTAACCTAAAAATAGCATAAATATTTTTTGACCATGAATCGATCTAATCACGTATTTAACGAAACAAAAATCTAACAGTACTACCTGCGGCATGTAGTTACTTGAGTCGACGCGTCCGCCCTTCGGATAAATTCGACTCATTTGACGCTTGTTGTAGCTTGAATAATGCGTTAAGTCAAAGATGATTACATTCTCATTTATTAGGCCTCGGCCTATCGTTATTATTCGACTTTATCTAAGGAAAACTGTATGACGTATTTTACGCCTAAAAAACGGCGAGACATCGAAATACCAAAAAAGTAATCAATTCAAATCCAAATATTTCATGGGACAACTAGCTAACCCTGGATACCGTGTTTTAAAAACAGCAGTTATTAGAGCGTATATCTACATCATGTTACACGCAGAACACCACATACATATCCTGCAGGACGAGACGTTAAAAGATAACACGCGCCAAGTGAGTAGTAAGTGACATAAGATACTTGACGAATTCGATCGCATCAGTTTTCAAGAGGCCGAGACCTGCAGACTCGTTGAAAGACGACATTTGATAATAGATATTCTTTTCTACTCACACACGCGCACACATACACAATTATTTTCTTTCATTCATCTACTTGCCATCACGAATAAGACTTAAGTGTACTAGTGTTGCAAGTTGAAAACCGTACGAAATAAAAGCTTTCGCTAACGTGGAAAAAGCAGGGCTAATAATGAATCATGGATTGAAAATAAAATTATATGAATGAGATTTTGAAAAAATGGAAAAGACAACTAAATTGAAAGTTAACTCAATGGAGAATGATCACTTTCTTTGTTGAATCTTGCACCAGCTTATTCAGGCTAATATGAAATAATGCACTGTAGGAATTATTAGGCCTATGCTTCCACCACCGACAAGCATACGGGCCGTCTATTTGTAAATGCGTCCATCCGTGCGTCAAGAAGATTGTTAGCATGATAATTATATCTTGGAACCGGTGTACGGACAAAAGGCCACCAAGCTGGTTTTTCAGTAAAATTCTTTTTTTTTCAAACAATGTGCACGTCTTTTTGGAAATGTAACTCAAGTCGCCACACTATGTACTATAAGACAAATTGACATTTTTTGTAGCTGTGGTTTATTAAGCCGATTTAGCTGTATTTTCCTGTACTCAGTGAAGCAAGTCATCAAAAGATGCTGCTATATCGTCGAGGGCTTCACGTTGCATGCGAAAGGCTCAGATACAGCTAGAGACAATGTTCTTGCATTAAAGTAATAAAAATGGATCCAATAGTTTGGCTCGTTAACTTACACATAGTAAAAAAATCAACTTGGTGGCCTTTTTTCTGATAGTCTTTTGTCCGGGATTCCTTGGAACCATATAGACGAAATTTCACCAAACTTTGCACAACGATGCATTTCAGATCATAAAAAAACTGATTCGGTTTTTTGCTGGTCGAGGAATCCGCTAGGGTGACGGTCAGTAAAGGTCAGATATGCGAAACTGTAAAATCCCACACAGATCTCCTGAACCACTTGACAGTTTTTGACGAAATTCTATACGAGGTTATGTAAGATTTCAAGCGCGCAAGGTCAAAGTCCAGGTCACAGCAAGATCAAATATTTACTGGCTGAGTTATTGCGACGTGCAATGGCAACCGCATCAAGACTTGGGCACTGATTAAACCCAACTCCAGTCCATAGACACCGATCTGTTGTAAATCTGCTGTACAACGTGCTGTATAACGAGTCCAAAACAAACTGAAAATCAGCAGCACGGCAATAATGAACTGCACAACTTCACTACGAAAGCTCACACAACAATTCAACAACATCCTGTACAACATCTCAAAATGTTGCACAGGTTGCTGTGTCCAACTAGTTAAGAACAGATCGAAGGAGTGGAACTTGGAGGACTGTGTCTCTGACCTACCTGCGGACACGTCGAATCCCTGGAACTTGACTGGCAGCAGATAGTTGACCATGGCCGACAAGTATGGGTGGATGTTGGTCGTTGCGCCTGGATACGGACGCGCCATCCATACATCGTCGTCATCGTCGGCATTCGTGACACCTTGCTGGCTCAGAGACACTTGATCGTCGTCTACGCCAGCCTCCTGAGTCCATCCAACACAAGCGACTACGTCCCTGAGGTTCTCGGTCACACGCGACGCAACTCGGCTCAACTCAACTGCTCAGCCAGGCTAGCAAACAACGCGTGTTCCGTGCACAGCAGCGTGACGTCATAATGCTAACGACGTCATTGCATTGCGTCCCACAGTCACGACAGCTGAGTTGAGTTGAGCTGAGTTGAGTTCAGTTGAGTTACGTCGTAAACGTGAACTGGCCATTACAGGTAATGTTTTCTCTTCATGATGTGTTATGTTTTTTTCTCTTCAACGAAATATGCAATGTTCCTGTCAGTTTTATATGGTCTGCAGATTAAACCTGTATTTTGCGCCAATACCATGAATGGACTTGTTCAGAAACCGGCCAGTTACCACTATGTCACTATGTTCAGTCAGTTCATACTATCGTTTTTCGCTCGATTCTCTATAATTACTCCATAACATATAGCATAGACAAGCATATTAACATCAGCTATATAACTAGAATGTTGTTTGTCAAATTATATGAGAATATTTGCACATTTACTAGCACCAGAAAAAAACAACAACAAAAATTAGGCTTTATTGCATCGATTAAAATTTATTTATCCACAGGCACAATATAAAGCAAACCTTTTTATGCATTTTCTTTAGCTGCTCAGCAATCGCAATTTCTGGATGAGGGTCCAAACCATATTTGTTAGCACCAACAAAACCTTCTAATCACACACACAAAAAAAAACATTTCTACATCATCGAAAAAGTCACAAAATTCAATGCTTCACAGGAATCACAGCTGACACATACACAGTAATTTAGCGCATTTAAACCGCAACATGTACTTGTGAACTGTGCTGGCAAAACAGAGATCACTGTCTTTTCTCTGGCTCCTTGCGAAAGGAAAGATTCCCGATGCCCTTTCACTACAAGAGGTGGAGTTACTAGAGTACTTCACAGAACTTTTGATAATGACCTTTGATTTACTCGTTCTTGCATTAAGCTACACTACAGAGCATCATGACTATTTAAGTCACTTGAAACTAAGACCAACAATATGACCTGCTAGCAGCAAAGAAACTACATATAAGCCCAAAAAAGAACAAATGACGAGATCTTCCTGGAGCAGATTCTCACATTCTACAACCGATAACATTATCACTATTTACCACATTTTATTATACCAAAACCAGCCAGAGCAAGACCAAGATCAAAACTGCATTATCAGCCTTAAAAACTGTTTTGAGTCCCAAATGATAAATAAACCCAAGACTACATCATAGTGGAAAAAATGATAGCCTACAGTTGCTGCAAATTAGGACTTGGTAGCAAAGTCCTAAAACACTAAAAATGGGTAATTAGACAAATCACCAACCAAACTGCTGTCGACAATGTTGAGGCAATGACTCTTGACTTGATATTGAAGATGCATCATCCTCTAAACATAAAAACATGGACTAAACTTGAACGAACGTTGGTATATGAATAATAGTTACTTCACAAAAGTTCCCAGTTCCCAGTGTACACGCAAAACTTCTAGTAATGTTATCACATCTGCTAAGTGCTGATAACAGTTACCATAACAACAACAAATACAGAAATTATGAGTTTATACGCAATCAATACACAACATGTCCGAAAAAAACATCCCCAACATTATCGATTGTCACTTGAAAAAAAGTTGTCCAATTTTAATACTTTTTGGTACGAATATCTCAAACACAACTGTGTATCAGATGACTGGTCAATTTTCCACCTCGCACATTGTCTGTTTCTACATTACCTGGGGAAAACTGAACCAACGAAATATGCGTCAAAATAAACAATAATACGTCAAAAAGCATCCCCAATATGATTGATTGTGACTTTACGAAGAATTGACAGATTTTAATAATTTTTTCTGCAAATATTTTTGACACAACTAAGCATCAAACTACTGTTCTAGTTTCCACCTCACTTAATTTCTGTTTCTGCCCTACCTGGAAAAAAAGAAAGGCAAAATAAGTGCTGAAATAAACAAAAAAAAACTTCAATAAATCTCATGTCTTCAAACCTGTGGCCCCTAATAGCTAGTCAGTTACATGGTTTGACTGTCATGCAGCAGTGTATCTACCAAATGACGTTTAGGAATGTTAATGAGTTCAAGAAGTAACTGGTTAAGTCTGGATTGGTCTGAAGCAAAACATTTTTGAACTGCTGTCAGAAGAAGGAAAAAACGTTTCCGTGCCCTTGTTCGTGTAAAAGGCCGAAACTTTAAACATTTTTGCTGTATGCAGTTGAAAAATGTACAGTCGGATAAAAAGTCAGTCAAAGTGAAAGAAATATAGACAAAACGTTTTTATGTGCTATTTTGATTAAGTAATAATACTCGCTTGGACAAAAATGAAATATTTCGATAATTCTGTTTTCCCCAAGTAGTGCAGAAGCAAACTTTGGGTCAGATAGAAAAATTAAACGGTCACTTGATGGCCAGTTGTATTAGAAATATTCGTTCAAAAATTATCCAAATTCGTTAATCCTTGTTCGAGGTACACTCGAAAATGTCTGGGTGTTTTTTTCGGACACGGTGTATAAACCCTTAACTTCCGTATTGTTAGAAGCTTTCTTGTCACGAATACAAACAGCACAAGACATCTGCTAGCGCTTTGTTTCTCTGATCAGTGGTGCAAACAGCAAGAGCATAGAAACTGCCTGACCAATGACCACTAAATCCAGACAATTTAAAATGACATCATTGACGCGCAGCAGAGGAAAGATAAACTTCAGACTCTTTGAGAGAGCGCAAGCAAAATAACTACATTGGTCAAAAACCATTTTTGTTTTGAAAAAAAGCATAGCTAATCGACGACGTGATAGTGTTGTGCAAAACCATTAGTTCACTAACCGTTGTTGTCGTCGTCAATAGCAGCCTCACTGTCTTCAAGTATCGATTTCTCCTTTCCTTGAAGTAGCCATTCTAACTGTCCTGTACCAAGTATACCAGTCATTGCAAACTCATCATATCAACATCACACTTGTACGTACACTGATCGGTCATGGAACAAACGAGAATAATAACTGTTATTTTGTAATCGTCGTATTTTCAGATCAATAAAAGTAAAAATGTTATCGCCACGTAGACCCGTAAGCGACTCACCAGCCGTTTTCTCGCTCGCTCGTAAACAAATCTTGCTCGCTTTTCTCGCTCAGCAAGAAAAGTGAAAAATTGCAAGGTTCCATCAGCAAATTTCAAGTCGATGCTTAAAGTTCTGCAAAATACAACAGGGGATTATTTTTTGTCGCACCCTATATATATTGAGTAGTTCTTTCATAATTTTCTAAATGACAAAGGAAATTATGATCTTTATTAAATCACATGGAAGTCGATTCCATAGTTGGCTTCCTTTAAATTTAAGTGTGTAATACCCTAGGTAAAAGCGATTGAGGTCTCCCTAAACATCGGGGGTCGAAAATTTAAAACTTCAACTGCTGGAATTTACGATTGATGCTGACAATTTTGGATGCATGTTGTCTTAGTCTATTTCCAGCCATTTTGATGCAATTTGCTTTTTACATGTTCTCCGCAGCATAAAACGCAAAAATCACCAATAAACCCCTTGTTCTGGGTTTCAAGGTTGTTCAAGGTTGCTGATTTTGGTGTCAATCGAAAGGACTTATGGGACTTTCTATAACTAATTAATAGTAAACCCTGGCCCATCTTGCACCGTTTTTGAGATCCTGAAACTCGAGTCAAATTTGTAGCATCCGACAGTGAAGATTTGGTGATCCTAGCTTGCACCGTTTTGATACAGTCGCAGAGTACGATGGACAGACAGACAGAGCGACAGACACACACACTAAGACAGACGCTCGACAGCTAAAATGCATGAAGCATTACATACTGTCGTGCGTAAAAAATCATGTGCCGTTTTAAATTTCGCTCGTTTCAACTCGCTCGTATGTATTGTCGCTCGCTCACGGGAAAAATCTTGCTCGCTTTTGCTCGTCCCGTTTCTCGCTCGCTACCGATCGCTCTCGCTCTCGCTTACAGGTCTACGCTACGTACCTGTCTAAGTACCTGTAGGCCTATATAAACAGAAACTGTACAAAGTGCTCAGCGTTTTTTCATACTATACAAAAGTGTATATGCATAACGAGAAATTGCTCTAACAACATCTCTATTCTAAAACTGAACACACTACAATTCCTACTGTCAGAAAGATACGATCTTCAACTACTGTAGGCCTATAAGTAAACAAAAATTAAGCGAGTAAGTAATTTGTACAGTATGTTAGCCATTAAAAACCCAAAATGTGCACTATAACCATAAAAATCAGAGAAAAGCGTTGTATCAAGAATACATTTAGAGTTAATTAAATGGAAAATGAAAACCTAAAACTAAAACTGAAAAACCACGTGCTGTCACTTACGTTTCTCGACATCTGGTTTTAGGCGTTTGTTTTTTATTAAAACTTTACGCTTGAGTTGATTCGGCGAAGGCAGCGGCACACCTGCTTCCAACTGCAGATATAAACAAAATGATGTTTCACATGCATACCACACAAACCACGTATAAAATCCAGTCGTGTTTAAAATACAAGTCACTTATTTCTCACAAGTTTTGTTAACTCCCTCACTATTTGCTCGTAGCTCGTCTGCAGAGTCAGACTACAGAAGTTCAATGCTAAAACTTTTTACTCCTCGCGCGCTACGTTCCTAACGTAGCGCGCGAGGAGTATATGAGATCAGTGTAATATTGAGGACCGACCGACGACCGACTTCTGTTCTTGGAAGAGCCTTCCTGGAAGAACTTCAAACGGCCATATCTCCATAACGGTGCTAGAGAGACGCATGGTCACTATGGACCACCCATAGGAAGTCGACCACCGCGAGTCGAATGGTCACGTAACCAATGACGTCACGTGACCCCGAAGGGACAAGGTCGTGACCCCATTATTTTTGAGGCGCCATATTTTTATAACGGTGCCAGATAGACGGGGAGACAATTTCCAATAACGACTTCGACGCCAGTCACTATTAGTATAATATTAGACCAGTCTCAAATTGACGCCAGGTTTCTAATACAAGTTGAAAGAAACGAAAAAGCACTTAGAAGAATACTGGAGAAAATAATGCGAGCGAGGAGTACATTAGATTGGTCACAATCTAACAATATTTCTTGTAATGTTTGGTTCAAGGATGAGTGACGCTTGTGACGAGAAACTCTGCAACAATGTGGACGATTGCATATCATGTTGCCACTTGACGCCGCCATCTTTTTTTGCAACTCTCAGGGATAGTGTTGCCGTGGGCCGCTACTCCCATTCATCCAGTGCTATCTACTTCTAGACTTACGTGATTTCAATGGACTGTTTTAATTCACCTCTGCAGGGCAACCAACCCTGACAGAAGAGAGACGTGATGGACTCGCCTTTCTCTCTGTTGAATTGTCTACTAAAAAGTTATAAATCAGTTCTACTAAAAAATATACACATTCGTTTTTAACTAACAAAGTAGGGTGATGAGCAAGTTTGTTTAGGGTCAAAATCTAATTTTGCTGAGCTATTCCCCCATTTTTCTACAATTTTTCACCCTCGTAATGCATTTTAATGAAACGATAGGCTTAACACCTCAGTATTATTCCATAAGTGGCAGCACTGGAATAAAACAGAAATTTTGGCGAAGATTCATGTCTTATAGCTTTAATGTTAATGGTCCGTCACTCACTTTAATAAGTTTTAAATAAGTACTATACCTTTACCACCGGCTAATATTGATAGACTCTAAAGTATTCCAATCTAACATAGCGACATCTGTAGGGTATAATAGTGACAGCTGGCGCAAACAACTGTCATAAAATTAACATTATTTTTTCCATGCATTGTAACTCTTTATAGAGCTAAATCAGTATATCACTTTTTAATTGTATTCATAAACAAAGTGATGAATGCAACAAACACAATAATCATAGTTTTATCTTATGCTCTGCAGATAGCTATAGGAAGTGACTGCTATCATACACTCTGTTTAAAAACTACACAAGATACACAGATAAATAGTGCGACAAATCATTCACACACAAAAACGTACACTTACTAGAAATGACAAAAAACTGATGTAATAAAAGCCAATACAATCCTTCATACCGGCACACTGTCCAGCGATCGTTTTAGCAGATAATCGCCAAGAATATCTTCACAATATTTCGCCATTTTATATTGCTGCGGTTTACTGCAACATCAATTAAACCATCACATCTATAGTTTGAGAATACTATCTTTTTCCCGCCAAAAAAAATCTAAACTACAACCCAGTTAACTTTATACGCTGAACCTGCAGTTACAAATACATAACTTCTGCATTTTTACTCATTTCAGTTCCATTTAAAATAATTTCAACGTGCCAGATTAAACTGGTAAGCAAGCTGCCAGTTTTAAAATGTACATTCCATATCATAATCATATCGTATTGTATCTTGCAGTGTATTCAAACAGCACATAATAGGCGTTTAAAGTCACCTGCAATGGTTTTCAAAAGACAAAAGAATGGGATATTCGGAGGTGACGAACGCCGTATCTCGTATTGCATGAATAACATCCTGCAAACAATATATTGCACATCAGCACAATCAGTGTGTCCAGTTCACGGTCTGCAATAAACAAAACTATTCAATATTCCAGCATAAGTATAAGTGTAAGTAAAGAATATTAAAAATGTAACAGAAATTTACATTAACTGGCGTTTATTTAAAGTGTACGGTTATTAACAGTACACTTTAAACGCCGTGAATGTACATTTCTAAGTCTGTTATATCAGCTTAAGACGAAGACTTTGTAAGTTCAGTCGCGAATGTATTTAATTCTGGCTGTTTATGTAATTCTAGTTACTGAAATAGCACGAAAGATACGAGAGAGACTGCATACGCGGAATAAGATGTCAGTACACATGGCTTTGCCGTGCGTTATGAGAGGCTCTTGGTCTTCGTTTTTACCATCCCAGCAGTCCAGCTCAATACATCTACAAGGCACAGTGCAGAGCGACTTACGACCGTCTTAGGTACGTCTTAGGTACGCAGTGTCACTATTTATATCAACAGAAACATATGAGCGTGTAAGCAAATATTGAAGACTGGACCCGGCTTAGAACTCTATGTACATGCAGTGCGCCTACATAATCCACGCTGAATCAATAAATGAACGAATAAATTTTATTTTTGTCAACACACACAGACAATTTAAGTTACAAAAGACAACACAAGCCAATGTTGACAAGATATAAAAGAAGACTATACGTCTTCAATAATACATGCTGCTAAAAACTAAGAAAAAGACGACGTTTTTGCTAACCTGCTAAAAGACTTGTTTTCAGTAAACACGGCTGTTAAAAAATAAACTACTTGTTGTGATCTGAATCTGCGACTTTTTAACCTATAAGAGTTCATATTAGTCTCAGAAATTAGAAAAAAACGAAATATAATGCTGCCGACCACACCACGTTGGCGGAGGCATAAACAAAATACATTATTTCAACTCGGCGACAGCGTGAACGGGCGGATCACCTGCAGCCTGCCAGTAGGACCTGTCGGTACATTTCAACTGATGACTTTCCACCAAACTGTCGCCCCGATAGATACGTGTTGTGAGACGAGCTGATGTAGTAGTGAGCCAGAGGCTGGTCCATGTCCTGGTAGATGTCAAGACGGTCAAGGAACACTGGAGCGTTTTCATCAGACATCAGATAACGACAAAACCCGTCCACTGATATCTTCTCTACAATCACCAGACAACTAGCACAATGTAGTACGTACGTCCGACCGTGTTTCTGTACACGATCATTTCGACTACACTGTGTCTGAAAAAAAGTATCCCCGACATTTTTGACTGTAACTTGAAAACCAATTACAAGATTGTGATAATTTATGGTAGAAATATTTCTGACACAACTTGCCATCAAATGACCATTCAGTTACCCACCTCACCCAACGTTTGTTTTTGCACTACCTGGAAAGAGCAGAACCAGCAAAATATCACTTTTTATCCAATGTGATGTGATTGCTTAATTAACATAACGCGTAAAAACACATTTTGTTTACATTTCTGACACCATGGCTGACATTTCATTCAGTTGTCCATTTTTCAACTGCCTGCAGTAAAATTGCTTGAAGTGTTGGCCCACTATGCGAACACAGGCAAGGCGACGCTTTCTCCATTCGTTGACAGCAGTATCAATAATGTTCTGCTCCAGAGCAATCCAGGCTGTACCAGTCGCTTCTTGACTTTGCAAACATTCCTGAACTTCATCTGGTAGACACACTGCTGCAAGACCTGCTGCTGGGGCTGACAAATTAGGATAGATAACATTTATTGACGTTTTTCATTCATTTTAACACGTATTATGCTTGCTTTGCTTTCCCCAGGTAGTGCAAAAGCAGTCGTTGGGAAAGGTGGAAACTAAAACATTTATTGAATAGCCAGTTCTGTCGGAAATATTTCTGCCAAATATTATTAAAATCTGCTAATTTTTATTCAAGGCACGATCGATAATGTTAGGGATGTTTTTTCAGCTTTTCTTTTATTTTAACACATATTTCGCTTGATCTGCTTTCCCTAGGTAGTGCAGAAGCATACATTAGGTGAGGTGGAAAACTGAACGGTTATTTGATAACAAGTTGTGTTAAAAATATTTGTACCAAAAATTATTAAAATCTGATAATTGGTTTTCAAGTTACAATCAAAAATGTCGAGAATACTTTTTTGAGACACAGTGTATTTTACTACGTCGCTACTAAACTGTGACCAACAGCGGCGGCGTCGGGATAAAAAGTGGGCGGTGCAGGAAGTTGCAGTTTTACGACAAATAAATATTTAACAAAATTCCGACAGACAGCTGCAAACTTCCAAAGAAAATTATAGGTGTAGACACAGGTGTTCAAAATTTCAATGGTGCTCCTAAATTTCCGCCAAATTGGGATTTTTAGCTTCAAATTTCGCATTTCTGGACAAAAAATTGCTGACAAGAAGATTTTTAGACTTTTTTTCGACAGCCCAAAATTTGGGGAGAAGGAATAATTGCCTCTTGCCCTCCAGCCACGATGCCATTGGTAATCGATCTTCACAGTTCTTGAATGGCACATTGAGCAGAAAATTTGCAAAAAAAACTGCTTAAGGATCTTAAGGGCCACACCATAAATGCGTCTCTGCACTATCTTGCGAAATATCAGTCCTGTAAAATAGTGTGCTTTCTGTGCGTTGAGCCATAGTTTGGCTAATACCAATGAATGGACTCCCAGAGACATTGCAACGCAGCAACTGCGGTGAAAAAATCAAGTTAAGTTTCATGGACTTGGACTCCGATATTGACGAACATCACACTGGCGTGGTCAATTTCAACGCACCATCTGTCACCATTGGCAGTTGACTGAACGTCAAGCTTACAAGAAAAAGGCATTTTTGCTCTAAATGCAAAAATGCATCAATAAAAATCACCTAAAATGCTTTCTCTCCAAAACTGCAGCAGCATTTTTTTCATCAAATTCACGAAGTTAAAGCTCACAGAAGAAAGTTTCGGTACACGTAAGCTTATCCCTCGAATTTGACTAAAAAATTTGGTTTGACTTTAAAATTATGAATTATTTTAATCTATC
>Ga0209367_1002925_pt1 | contig 22911 bp, 18 predicted proteins | sample WorMetLIZISLAND2_FD_187412 | JGI IMG/M metagenome (GOLD analysis project Ga0209367, IMG submission 187412) | Marine gutless worms symbiont microbial communities from Max Planck institute for Marine Microbiology, Germany - Olavius geniculatus... ... | reverse complement strand
GATAAAAATTTCGTGTAAATTGATCATCATTTGAGTGAATTATGAAAGAAATAAAAAGGGTGCCCGTTTTTTGAAACACAGTGTATATTACGCCAGAAGTTTATATTTTTGTTACTGCATTGCCAAAATAACGAGAATAAACGGAGAAAACGACAAACTAACCCAAGCAAACAAACTATAGCGTCGTAATTTATAACGACGCTTTAATTACGACAGTCTATAGTTAATTTTTAACTTCACTGACACATTTTGATATCTCCGTAAAGCAAACTGCTTTGCTGAACGTTCACGTCTTGTTCTTGTGCTCGTATAAGATTTACATACTTATCATTTTAAAAAAGTCGATATCGATATTGCGATATTTTCAAAATATCGTATCGATATCGTATCGGAATTGAAATCCTGATATCGAATCATCACTACTAACTACTACTATTGCTAACTTGTGTCATAACGAACGCAATGTTTTTATAGTTTTATACGCAGATGACATTTATTATTAGCGCCGTCCGTTTGTCAATTAGACGCGTTTACTCAAGATTTGTGAGCATGAACTTACCCAATTAGGCATGACTATTAATTTTAAGAAATCGTCTTGCCTTCGTATTGGATCTCGCATGACTATGCCTTGTGCTAATATTTGTGCAACATCCGGTACTCAAATCCCTTGGGTCAGTAAGTAAGTAAGTAAGTAAATGATTTATAAAGCGCCAAAGTATCAGAAAGAATCAGGGCGCATAGGATGATGGACGCTAGGTGGCAGAAAAGGCTGACTGAAAGTGGTGGGTCTTTAAGTGACGTCTAAAGGTAGCAGTGAATTCAGATAATCTTGGTGTTTATATTATGAAATCGCGCTCGTTTAAATGTTGTGTGCCAAAAAACAGAAAAGCTTTTTACCGTTCTGCTAATGCTGTTTTTGGCAAAGTTGGTCGCGTTGCGTCAGAAGAAGTAACCTTGCAACTTATTAATAGGAAATGTATAGGCCCTACCTAGCCTCTTATACGGTCTTGAGGCATGCCCACTGGTTAAGTCAGAACTCTCTTTTTTAGACTTTGTTGTCAATAGGTTTTTTATAAACATGTTTAGAACGAGTAACCTGGATGTCATTAATCAGTGTCAATCTTACTTTGATTTTGAATTACCAAGCACAATGTGGTCTAATCGCGTTAAGACGTTTGATGTTAAATATGCCACCTGCGGGGCCAGCGACCAGCTTTGTAGATTATGGCACCAATGTCAAATAGTGGCTATTGTTAGTTCTATTATTATTACGCCTGTGTGTTTATTTAATTTTTTCCTCTTGTTAATTGCATGCATGCGCGTATGTGTTAATCTATCGTTTCTTCGATAAATAAAGACGTATATATAATGGACTATTGGCTTACAGTGCGTCGCTTGCATTTGCAGCAAAACGCGGTGCCTTGCAGCAATTGGTGAACAACGTGTTTACTAGAGGTGAGAGCAGTAAGGAACATCTTAAAAGGGCTGATTAAAACACAGGAGAAATACAAATACAATTTTATAGCGCTTTTTGTTTTGCAGACTATAGTGGTTCTTGAAACGGCTGTAGGTAAACATCAAGTCTTAATATTTTGTGACTACAATAATGACTTTTTGGATTACAATGACGTCTCTGTCGGGCTTGCCACGCAAATTGCAACATATATTTTTAGCTGGGACTAATGTAAATTGTGCACTATTAAGCGTGTTGTCAAGTTCCAACGAGTCACAGTATAGCGCATTAAACCTAGAGGAGGTTTTTAACGATATTCGCTATACATAAACTGACGTTTTAGCCTACTTACTTAGTGACACAAAAAATCGTGACCTTCAGCTTTGGTTATGTCTACGTGAATCAATCGCCAGATAAGTTATGCACAGGTGACCAATGCTTATCTCCATCACACACGCGGTTTTGTCAGTACTTTCCCGTATTGCATTTCCTGTCATTTTGTCATTTTCTCTCGACGCGTAAATGACGAAATGAATAATAATAACGAGAGTAATGAATCTGGGCATAATAATTACAGGTGCGAAACAAAGTAATCAGACAAAAGTAATTGGGCTGAGTCCGGCAAAATGTCTGATAGCCTAAGATATTTTCATAGCAAGAAAACAGTAATTACCGATTTTCAATGGAAAGTTTCTATTCACCATAAAGAAAATTTTTTTTAAAATTTAATGTCAAATACAGCCTATTTACACAAATGTGATTTTTAAACCTGCAGTCGTAACAGAACAAAATCTCAGCATTTGATGGTATAAAAGCAATAATTTATAGTCGTTTATAGTTCTTGTTTTGTTAATTTTCTTTTCTATCATAGAGCTCGTCTTGGGCTCGTACTCTGGAAACGCTCATAAGCTATTATAGCAAAAGCCTAAAGGTGCGTTCTCACTGCGCGCGTTAACGCGCGTCACGCCGCGTAACGCGCATCATGCTTCTTGCTTCTATTGGAAAGCCCGTTGAATTAACGCGCTTGACGCGCGTCAAGCGGCGTGACGCGCGTTAACGTGCGCAGTGAGAACGCACCTTAATAGGGTGTTTACACGATCCAGCAAACGTCCAGCAAACGTTCAGCGTTAGCACATGTATTTTAAATACATTTGATGGAAGTTTGCTGGACGTTTGCTGGATCGTGTAAACACCCCATAACGGCCGTTTGTGGGTCATTAATTCATCGTATTATCGTGCCTTTATGCGTGTTCGTACTAATAATGGCATATTGGCAGGACATGAAGTAGTCTGACGTAAAATTAACGAACATGAAAATGCAGGACATGTTTCAAGTGGTTTAATATATAGGCCTAAATTTAGTAGACTTCGGTTTATCATTGCTCACTTGTAGCTAATTTTAGGTTAATGTTTTCATAATATTTTATACATTTCAACATACTGTACATATGCATATTTATTTATATACAACTTACTTTGTTGTTGTGACTTGTGTTCTGACGTTGTTTCAAAAAGTGCTACACTGCATTGTAACAAAATCTGTTTTTAAACGATATATATATCTTGTACTCTAATTTCATGTCCTTTAATTTCATGTTCTTCAATTTCATGCCTGGACACTTGGTCCGTCGATTTCTCGTCGGTCAAATTCATGCCCGGCATTTTCAGTCAACCCGTCGACAAATGTAGTTTTTCCTTAAGCGAAAGAAAAAAACTATTCTGTCTTTAAAACACAGTATGTTTTGCATAGGGTTTGCTCTATTTTTCTTTTTATTTGTAAATTTAGGGCCTACTGAAACACAATAGAAGTCGTGTCGCAACGACATTGGTAAATGGCTGAAAAAGATACCTATTCTACAGTCGTTGACGGTCGTTCGTGTATAGCCTAGACATTCGTTCTTTTGATCACGCTTGACTGCATTCGTGAATTTATCGACACGTTATACCACTCTAGACAGTGTGCTAGATATGAACAGTACGAGCGTACAAACGTAACTTAGGCCTTGTTACCAATAAACCGTCAACTGGCATTTAATTCCATAAGATAGTTTCAGCACGCTGGACGAGTGTGTCCAGACAGACAGCTAGTCAGACGAACTGACGACGTTATAGTTCATCTGTAGCAATAGCCATTGTCGTTGATAATGCTGTCAACATCGTAGCCTAACAGTAACAATGTTTAAGTTAGTTTTAAAATAATTTAGGAAAGGTGGCATCAACAACATGAAATTGCATGTTTTCGATGCATGGGGAGAATAAACCTCTCAATCTCGCACTCTCCGGAGAATCAAAAACTCATTTTAACAGGGTGCATCAATAAACTTCATATTGCATCTAAATTCGTCGAACTGTTCAAGCAGGGCGCGCGAATATGACATACAACAGACGACAAACCACGTCATGAAAAAAATGCATAGCTACAGGGAAATTCTTTTACTATAGAGCGATTTTGCCTAATGGTTAACTCCGCCAAGGTGAACGGAGTTAACATTGGAGGAGATTAAAAAAATTGGTCGTTCTGTTCGTCGTTCCGTGCGAGTGTGCGTCTGTGTGCATGTACTTTAAGGCGCCATATCTCTATAACTGTGCCAGATAGACGCATGGTCGCAATGGATCACCCATACGAAGTCGACCACCGCAAGTCGAAAGGTCACGTGACCGATGACGTCACGTTACCCCGAAAAGTCAAGGTCGCAACTCTATTATCTTTGAGGCGCTATATTTTGATAACAGTGCCAGATAGACGGGGAGACATGCAATTACCGGCATTTTTCTCCCTCTCCTTTCTTTGTTGTAGAGTGTGGTTGTAGCTGTAGGCGTAGTAGTAGTTGTAGGTCTAGAAGTAGTAGTAGTAGTAGTAGTAAACGTATAAATCATTTCACTTAGCGGATATATGCACTTTCAAGAGCGCCTTCTAGTTACAAATGTACTTACCGGAAAGTGTAGAGCAGTGTGCTCCGGATTTTAGCAGGAGACAAAACGCTCAGTGCATCGAATACACAGTAAGCTATAGGCCTACTCGGTGACGGAAAATTCGCATCTGGCCGCAGCAGGCCATTCGCTGTCGCTTATAGGCCTATCACCGTGTAGCGCAGCGTGTAGTGATGTATCAACAGTGAAACTTCGTAAACGATATACGCCAATTTATATCGCTTTTACTACGCAGTCGAACAAAACTAAGCAAGTAAATCTGTTATGGCATTATAACAAATGTAAATGCAAAAAAGACAGGCACCCATAAGCTACAAAATCTTATACAAAGATAAGCCTAATGGTTGAATTTGAAAAGCCTGGGCTATAAGCACAGCTAGGGAGCAAAAACTGATATCCGCTAGACGGGAATGCAATTTGTAACGCTGGAGTTTTCTTTTTTACGTTACGTAATTTAATATTTATAGACAAAGCTCACGGACATAATTTCAAGTTTTTTTTCTCAACAAGTACACTTAGGAAAGCATTACCAATAAAAATACTGTTAATTACAAATCCCACAAAGTCTCAAAGTGTTCGCTACATTTCTTCGTAAAATACCAGTCTTCACAAATTGCAAGCGAACACCTAGTAAAAAGTAACTGCGGCAGCCTATAGAATAATTATCGTAGGCTTGCTAATTAGTCACGCGTACTAGCGTTTGGCACCTGTATTTTAACCTCGTCACCCGCTTACCAGAGCTAAGTCAATTATCACACACCGACAATGAATGTCTTCCATTTTGGTCCTGATTTGCTTCCGTTGTTTAAGCTGCACTAAATTTGGTCAGTTGATTCTCGTAAAAATTATTACAATTGTTGCGAACACCCAACAAATGTCGTATTTTAAAGCTAAAATGCGCCAAATTAGCTGGGGGAGCAAACATTGCTTTCCAGAAGCTATAGCAAGATTTTAGAGGTTCTACACCTAAAGCAAAGTAAAAAAACGAAAAAAAATATGGAAAAAAGGAAAAATACATGGGAGGAAATAAAAAAACCGATAAAAATAGAGGAAACAAAAAAAAGTGGGAGAAAGGGTTGAAAAAAATATGGCAGAGAAAAGAAAGAATTATTTCCCGCGTTAACGGTATGATAATGAAATTGTGGCAGCCCTGATTTCGACGGACGAAGCACTAACGCCAGCCGCATTTGAGTAAATTCTAAACGACAATTAACCCTCGTCCCGAAACTCGTAATGTGTTATTTCTGAATCAATCTATTCGCACAGCATGCATTACGTGATACAAAACCGACGTTTTAAGCAACACATGCACCGTGGAAGCTAAATGTATGCTCCTCTTTCTTCTCTTTCCTTCACTTCCGCGTTTGTCTCACGCCCACCATTTTTCCAAACATACTGAGTGCCTTTTTCTCAATGAGCCGCAAGATGACGCCAGAGCACTACAAATTTTCCCAGCGGAGTATTGTGCGTGGTCATGGCGCGTTTTATGTCAAAAGCCAATCTGCACAAACACCAAGAACGTCTCTGCGGCTCATTACATATTAACAGACGAAGACAATTAATTAAAGTAATTTGGCATTTCCATCATCCACGTCGTTTTGGGTGCTGGGCTGTGCATGTTACGGCTGCCTATCAACCTTTCGTGCGCTAATTAATGATATTGGGGCTGTCTTTAAAAACCGGTCCAAAACACGCAGCAATTCAAAGTGCTTGTGTATTTATATAAAATAAACTATCTGGAAAGACGTTCAGTCACTGTCACTAGCAGTATGCCGTCGGAGCTCAAAAACACGTCACTGACACGTCACTAACATTTGAAAAGTTTAGTTGCCAATTAAGGCGCTTCAGCCATAATCTCGGAAACGGTGAGAGATACGACCAAGGTTACTATTAATCACAAAGAGAAAGTGCCATACGTTCTGTCAGATGAAAAAAGAATCATTGACTTGGCTAAATGACTTTGAAGGTCATTACGCGCTATTACGGCTAAACGATGCGAGACAGGGCATAGGCCGTAAGCTACTATTAATCACTAGGCCTAATAGGAAGTTGCATACTTCCTTTCAGATGAAACGAAAATCATCGACCTTGGATGACCTTAAAGGTCAGTACTGCAACAGGAACTATAAGGCTGCAGCGTGTTTTTCCTAGCGACACTGTGATTGCAGTGGCGGAGCAAGACATGCCCCACGCACCGAGAGTTCGTGCAGTCTGACGGACCAATGAAATTCAAGGAAATCCGGCCGGATCTCGAATCCAGCAGGGAAAAAATTAGGTCTACGCGTCCTGGCCGGGGGTGGGGGCAAGAAGGGGAGCCAATTGTCTTTGCCTTTTCTATATTTTTGGTTGTCACAAAATTGCAATTTGTCGGAAGATTTTTGTGTCTAAAATTATTGTTTAAAAATGCAAAATTTAGGGGAAAGACACCAATTTTGCAGAAGCTGAGAGGCGAATTAAAATTTTAAGCAATCTCCCTTGCAGCGTTTGTCGGAAAAGCGCAACTTTCTGTTTCGTTTACTTTTACGCGCGACAGCATGTAATGCATCGCGCGTCTTAACTATGGTCTAGGCGTCCGTCTGTCCGACCGTCTGTCTGTCTGTTTGTCTGTCCGTCACACTTTTAAGCCCTATCAAAACAGTGCAAACTAGGATCATTATCTTCACTGTGGGCTGCGCCAAGGACTCTAGTTTATTGTGGCAAAATTTTGTGCCCCTTGGTGAAGAGGTTCTCCTCGAATGAAAGCGTCAAAGAGGAGTACCGCCGTAGAGAAAAGTTATTTTACCGTTATTGGCTCGTCTAATGTGAAAACGGTTGCAAATAAGTAGAGGTATGTAGTTTATCATAACATTCATTCATTCATTCATTCATTCATTCATTTTATTCTTTAAAAAAAGCTGACAAACGCAGCTTCTAAAAAATATAGTCAGTAAGCAAGTAAAGCAAATCACGGGCTTATTAGTTTTATCAACATCGATGACTTTAAACGACCCTGAACCCCTAAAATAGAGATTTTTAGTAAATTTTTCGCAATTTTGGTTGTAACGCACATGTCATTTTAAGGGTGATTTGTGACGAAACGGTTTAGATAGACCAAGACAATTTGCATACAAATTTTTAGCATTAAACGCAAATTTTAGCAGTCCACGTGCCGACCCTGTAGGTTCAAGGAGACCTGCGTACGCGAGCGTCAAATAGGGGTACCCCTCTAAAATTGGATATTTTGCCGATATTGGCGCGTCTAGCGTAAGAACAGTAATTTAAATACTGTGTTGCAGATAGGCATAGACGTGCTGCTTGTCATAACAAGCATTAATGACCAGTTGTCTAGCAGTATTGACATCGATGACCTTGAATGACCTTGAACCCCCAAAATCTGGGGTTTTAATGTTTTTTGGGGATTTTCAACTGCGGTGCACACTTCAAGGGTGAATTGCGACGAAATTGCTGGAGATGGACCAAGACAATCTGCAAACAGGAACTGCTAAGACTGTCGCGCGTTTCATGAGCTTTTCTTAAATTACTTGTTAATTTACGGCCCCGCTGAATCACACCAATATATATTTTTTCTTGACGTACATAATGATATACAGCTTTCGAGTTTTGTCGAATTCATAGTACGGTTTAAACATTTTGACGTATATTATGCCGATTTTTGCCGTCATAATGTGCGTCTTCAAGTTTAGTCGGGATTGAAAGTAGATGCAAGATGAAGAGATATTTACGTGACAGTTAGCTGTAAACTAACAAACGCCAAGCTAATTAACCGAAACTTCCTGTGACAAATACATGTTAAAGAACGCAGCAGAAGCAAACACTGCAGATCGTCGTTGTCTTCATATCATAAATTCTAACTCATTCACTTCATGTAAACATTCAACGACGAAAGTAAGTAAGAAAAGTAACAGTTTTTTTTGTACAGCACGTAAAAGTAAAACCACGCTGTCGCTTTGAAAGTGCAAAGAAGAAGCGCAATTTAGTTTTTTACCCAAATATTTTGGTCATGTTCTTCTGTAAAATCTCGGCAGTACATGCGCACATCGGATAAACAACTGTCAACGAACTGTAAAGCCGAAAATTATCATTTAATATCTTACCTTCTTTCCTGGCCTACTTTGGTCAGTAGGCTACATCGCATGTTAATGGTACAGTGCTATTTCTGTTAGTGACAACAGCAAATGAAAGCGACTTGCAGGTTTTCTCTTCGTCTTGAACTTTGGTTTGCGACACTCACACCCGCATTAAATTTATCGTATCATTTTTCTCCGAAAATAATACCGGATTTCACACTTTTAGATTGTGCTTTTAAATCTATAAATTTAAGACTTTCGTTCTTTCACGAGCAGTCTGGTTCGGATTCTACCCCTACCTGGCTTCATCGGCTCCTTTTATTTAATTTGTAGTATTGTTGTGCACTAAGATCAAGATGTCTATTATAAGTAAGTAAGTAAGTAAGTAATCTTTTGTTAAACAACGGTCAAGCGCCATTGCAAAACAAAACATAACATAGCAGAATCGGTAGGCTTACAATATCAATAAGAAAAAACGAAAAATGAAATGAAATACGATAGAGCTACAACAGATCTACATGCAAAATTTAATATGCATCACCAAACAAATATCGCAATAAAAACGAACGTTTGTACAAGTTAAAGTGACACTGAGGCAAAGCAAAAATACAATTGGTGGCCCGGAGTTTCATGGGTAAAATATTTGCCGGAGGTAATAACTGGCAAATACACTGATTTTGGTTATAAATTATTTTATGGAATAGATGCTCATCTGGCTCGTGCAATAATACAGACAAACGTCTCAAATCACAGCTGTAGCCCCAACGGAAAGTTTTTTTTGAAAAAAGCATCAAGTTTAGCTATTAAATCATTACTAAGAAATTTACCCCAGGCAGGCAAGGCATAGATAATACGAAACACGACAATAGCAGAAAAAAAACAAGATTCAATTGCTTGGCAGGAAAACCTTGCGCTTTTAAACACTTCAACAAATAACAAGGCTGAGAACAGATAGTTAAAATGTTCTTAACATGTTCATCAAATTTTAAGTTACTACAAAATGTAACACCAAGAAGCTCAGCAGACACCACACGTTCAATTCCTGTCAAACATGATAGTAAAAATAAGCGAGCAGATGGTCTACAAAAAACTATTTTTTTAGTCTTCAAAAGATTAATAATCATGTGGTTATTTTTAGCCCAGCAAAGGAAGTGTTCAAACTCTACAGAAATGTCTATGTCCGTATTTTCTGGTATAAGGAATGTCGTTTCATCGGCAAACTTGAACAATATATTTATTACTGACAAAGGTTTTAAATTACTAGCCATAACAATGTACAAAGTGGGGCCCAGACCCGAGCCTTGAACTATGCCCATGTTGATTGGCTTAAAAAAGAGAAAGATAATGCATGTTGTACCTGCCGAGTCCTACCATTAAGAAAAGAAATAATCCACTGGAAAACAGAAGGTGGTAGCTTAAGCTGGGCAAGTTTAGCACCCAACGTATCATGACGAACAACGTCAAAAGCTTTACTAAAATCATTCATTAAGCAACGCACGTAGGAGTTTTCCTCAAGGACTTTAGTAACATGGTGCATGAAGAAGGTCAAGGCACACGTATAATTATAAAACAACCATAAACAAAACTGAAAAGATGAGTATATTGTAGGTATAATGTTAAAATGTCACAGTGATGTGAACTTAGAGACAGTTGCTTATTGTCTATTATCTCGATTTGATACTCAGTTACTTATGCTTAACGCACCTCCAAAACTGATCGTCGCCTGTATTATTAGACCTATAAGATATGCATGCATTTATTCGTTCATTTATTTTATTCTTTAAAAAAAGCTGACAAACGCAGCTTATGAAAAATATAGTCAGTGACGAAGTAAACAAAATCAGACATAAGTCTAGTTTGCAATGATATTCTCATCAATAGTCCTTTCTGTAAAGCATGCGAATGACAAAGTCACGTTCGTTGAGATACGTAGTTTTGTTAAGCAGAAGTTTGTCATGAGAGCGTGGTCTGAGGTCATTAGATGACGTCGGCGGTCCGGAATTAGGGGCTGGAGAACGTGAGCAGAGTGCGTAGAATTTTACGGAACAGTTTATCATCTACAGACTGAAATAGATCCTCAACAGAGGCGGTGTCGTTGTCGTCCAGGTACCCGAGACGTCGGCAACGCCTCAGCACAGCATTCAGGCGCGCTCGGTCAGCGGCGGAGCACAAGCCTGGTCATTCTGGAAATCACTGTGGCTCAGGCGACATCACAAAGTGATTTGCGAGGTATTCGGTGCGCTCGCAGGACCCGCAACGCATAAGCCTAAAGCTGCCTGGAACACGTCGTAAGTGGCTGACATGGTCGACTGCTGTCATCGGGTCATTAACCACAACACCGAGAATGTTAAGACTTTTGCCACGTTCAATTCCGCGGCACGGTGGCGGGGGTTGTGGTTGTGTGCGCCTCCGCCGCACTTTTTTTACCCAGAACACAAGTTCTTTGCTCTTCGCACAATTAAGCGTAAGGTTGTTCGTGGCAGCCCTTTCATGGACATGCGTCAACTCAGACTCACAGTCTCACATGTGTGTTCATTGATCTCCGGCACAACGAGATATGTGTCATCGGCATACTTCAGGATTATGTTACCGTCATGCACAGGTTGCAGGTCAGTCGTCATAATAAATGATGCCGAACCCAGGCCAGAGCCCTGCACGACGCTGGCGTGTATGGCTGCCGGTTGTGAGATGTCTCCGCCGTATCTCGTGCAATGCGACCGACCACTGTAGAAATCTTGCATCCAGTTATAAATCGCATCCGGAATATTCATCTTAGACAGCTTGCCAAAGAGCTCGCTGTGACGAACCGTGTCAAACGCCTTTGAAAAGTCTAGGGTAATGACACGGACGTACTGGTTGGTGCCGAAAAGCGACAAGACAATGTGTATCAGCGAGACGAGTGCCGAAGTCGTCGAGCCGGACGGTCGAAAAGCGTACTGGTCCGAAAATCCAGTCCAGCTGGCGCGTCGCGCCGTGCCGGGTAAATGTACAATTTGACCACGCATTTCTCCAATATCCGCGATATAATGGGGGTGAGTGAAATGGGCCTGAAATCACTTGGCTGTAAGAGCTGGCTAACTTTTGGAATAGGCGTGATCACTGCAGCCTTCCATTGTCGCGGTACAACTCCTGAGACAATGGATCGATTGAACAGGTATGCAATTGGCGCCGCAAATTATACAGATGCACCCAATCTCAGAAACCACGCTGGAATGTTATCCAGACCAGCGGCGGTCGGTTGCAGCTTGTTCAGGAGATGGAACACCCTGGCCTCGGACACGAACTCCCACTGGTCAGGCGCAGTCAATTTCCGGGCAGGTTGGCGATATTCATTGTCGACAGATATTGACGCGTAATGATCATTGATCGACTTGGCTGTCAGGTTCCCTGCTGCGACGGTCTCGTCGTACTTCGCCCCCGTTCCCAGGACTTCACGTACTCTGGTCCAAGCTTTCTGAGCCCACTTCCTCTTATCCACGTCTCGCAGACTGATCTTGCTGTGGTTTGTTATAGCAACACGGACGCGTCGTGCCAATGCTCCCGCCTCCCCGACACGCCCGGACTTCATCAGGCGGTTTTTCCGTCGAAGCATTGCCTTTATGACTGGAGACACAAAGGACGGGTCGGACGACGTCACAGTAATCCGGCGTAACGGGTAGAATTTGTCCAGTAGACCGGTCATAGTGTCATACAGACGGTCGAAGCTGGTGTGGACGTCTGCGGATACATTCACGTCAGGCACGTTGTTTTTGCAATTTGTTATAATCATATTGTTTGAAACTGACTATTGCACTTTTCTTTCTTTCTTTCTTTCTTTTTTCTTTTTTTTATCTGTGGATATTGTATCATTTATTACTTATAGTTATTATGGTCGGCCAGCGTTGATAAGCGATTGCTTTTTTGGTAGCCCGCCTACAGTGTGTAGTTGTATGATAACATTGTATTTGTGTTTTGGCAAATAAATACTCTCTCTCTCTCTTTCTCTCAGATACTGAAGGAACATAGCATGCTGCGTGGGAGTACGCTGTCCGAACGTCACCTGACGCTTTTCCTTGTTCAGTGCGTGCCTCGACGGCCCATTATATGCAATGACTGTTTTATGATCACTTCTCACTGCCGACGCTACGGGCCTAACATGAACGTATATATCTTGATTGACATATATTCTGTCTAGTTTGTTGGCACCACGTGTTGGCCTATGGAAGACTGGTGTGATATCGTCGTTATCCAAAGTGTTAAAGTCGCCAGCTAACACGACTATTATAGCCTCCGGATAGTTGTCTGACAGGAAGTGTAAATATACAGCAGGCTACATATCGCTCCAGGTATAGGCCTACCGTTAGTCAAGAAGTGCCACCGTTTTGTAAACGGCCTTTGGCGGATGGTATAAAGCACGAATGATGACGTCAGAAGAACTTTGCTGACTGTGTAATGGTAAAGTTTGAATTTTTAAATTGTGATTTGTGCTGTTTTATATCTACAATTACGATGTTACCTTTACACTCTATATAAACTGAACAGTTTTTTTTACATAAATTAGTGATTAATAGTAACTTAGGCCTTATCTCGCACCGTTACTGAGATACAGCGAGTTATTGGCCAAAAATCGCAAATTTTGCCCACCCCCTCCCATTTAGCGCCCTCGTTCGGGGTGACCCTCTTCGAATTTATGGAAAAGCTTTACGGTTCCTGAAACTTGAGTCTTCCAGGCACCCGACGGTGAAGATTTGGTAATTCTACCTTGCACTGTTTTTGACTGATCCACCCGTGTGACGGACGGACGGACAGACAGACGAACAGACAGACGGACGGACAAAATTGCGATGGCTAAGATGCGCTGAAAGCATACCTGCTTTCGCGCGTAAAAACCGATCGACAAGGCTGTGAAAGACATAAAAAATAAGCGACTGGAGGCTTGTGTTGGAACTTGGAGCTGGCAGTGGACACTTCAAACATTCACAGTGACAACGAAATTCTAACATCTGATGATTAGTTAACTGTGCTGTTTCAACGACGTTATTGCATTGGTATAGTAGCTTGAACATTTTTAAATGCTGAAAAATCGGCAGGCAGTAATGTTAAAAAGTTTATAATTTTGTCGTTTTTTAACAAAATTACACTTTACTTGGCTGTTGGATGTAGATGGTTTTACAAAATAAAGCTGTAAAATTTTATGTTTAAATTCCAAACAGTTGCTGAGAAAAAAGCGAAAAACTTTAGGGGTCCACTTTTTACCGCACCCTGTATATTTTGGCGAGCGAGAAGCTAAACCCTACTCACTCGCTAACTGTTCGTCACAATCGTGCGCCCTGCTTAAACCGTCCGACGAATTTAGATACTATTTGAGTAATTTGGTAGATACACGTGTGGCATAGACGTTAAAAACATTTTTATGTTTTTTTTATAAAAGTTCAAAAACACGTGTTTTATGTTTTGGAAATATTTTTTTATTTTTGTTTGTAATTTTTTAGTGTATTAAAATGTTTCTGTTTTATTTTTAATGTCCCATTTTTGTTCTTATTAAAAATAAACATACAAAATTACAAATATGATGCATTTCTCATGGACAAATTGCGTTTAGTCTTATTTTTGATCTGTACCATAACCACGGTTACATATAGGGCCTATAGTAACATTCAGTACATTCTGGCTTACAGTTTTCATAAATGGTAGGTTTTTGTTTTTAACCTATGTTGTTGTGCTAAAATTAATGTGATTCAATGTTTCTATGTACTTTTTACATGTTTTTGTAAAATTAAAAAAAAACGTTTTTATCCTTTTTTTCTTTGCAAATTAATGTTTTTAACATTTATGACGTTTGGGGTGCAATGACACAATGTGTTAGATGGAGGTTTTTAACTTGACTGAACTTCCAGCTAAAACATGCAATTGTCTAATGTCAGGGTAAGGAATTGTGCTGTGCAGTTGGACAGTTTGTACGCATGCCTATGAGTGCGCGGTTAGCTGAATATTGTGTCGGTGGCACAGGGCCATATTTTCGCTTCCTTGTTAGGCCTACCATTAGCTAAACCATAGGCTAACAGAAACATTTTCGGCTGCTACGCTAATCAGTAAACATTGGGCAAATAGGCCTAATACGACAAATAACATCAAATGAAGAAAGCTTTAGACTATGTTAGTGATTACCAACTAAAGTCAGCTTGTAAGGACGCCATATGCATAGCATATCTGAGGTTAACCAAATAATTTTTGCTGTTTTAAAGGACTGATATCATCACATCGTATTTACACATAGTTGTAAACTCTTTAAGTTTTTTTACATATAAAACAAGTAACAATAATTCAAATTATATTGCGTATTTTACTTATCATTTGTCAGTGTTTGCACTTGTTGTTTTAATCCGTTTTAGTCAGTTTTTTTTTGTTTTATAGATGCCCAGCATATTGAAAGCACGCAGTAAAAGTCTATGTTTACATTGTAGGCCAACAGTACTGTGTCTGTTTCAAATGTGTCCTATGGCTATAAGGGCTTGTTATTGTCATAATATTTGCTACGTTATTGACAACGTGTCTTACCTTAATAGCGACGAAGCGTTCGCAAGTCCAACAACGTTGCTGACGACAGTTCAGTAGCAAAACATCGCACACCAGCATGGCAGCGCAACAAGGCCATCCGACGACGCCACCTTCAGGTAATGCTGCTGCTAATGACACAGAAAAAGCTGCTGGTAACAGAGGTCGATAATACTTTCGCTAAATTCATTACAACTCAAACAAACGCTTAACATGCTTTTTGGATAACCCGGGTCTCCCAAAACAAAGTTGCAATTGATGCTATTGTTTTTGTGAGTCGACTAACTGGAGCTTTTTCTTATCCTCCAATCAACATCGTAAAACGTGAGTGGTTACTGAATTTATATGGCAACTAATACATCGCAAAAGATTCTCAATTAATTAATGTTAAAACCCGTGACCCTAAACGAAATTTGGTCAAATGTGCAAATGTCTAATACGCACTGTTATTATGACGAAAAGTGATTGAGATATTGAAGCATAAGCCTACATTCTAGCCGGAGACTAACAGTAAGCTAAACAAAAAAATTGAAGGTTTTCGGTTCTGTACAAAGTGAGCAAACCACGTAGTAATAAATCCTGATAAAAATGATAGTTTTGCCGTTTTTTTCTGATTAAGCCTAGTTTAATTTGTATTTTTCATTTTTGCTGTATGATAAAAGTGGAACACTGCTGGCGAATGAGCGTATTTATTAAGTTTTTGGTGTTTTTTTGGGTCTGGGCATAAATTGTGAAAAATTACAAAATGTTCTGATAGCTCGACTCTGTTCAACAGACCGGAGCGATAGAGTGACACAATTGTTTTCAACAAAATATGTTGTACTAAATGGTATTGTAATTAGATGTATCGAATACTGTGACAAACAGTCTGTGACCTACGTAGGTGGCGAGACTGGTATTTTGTCAGTTATCACAAGACTAAAATCTTCACTTGGTAATATTATCGAGCCGGACTTCGGCCTACTGGATCAGCTACTGAGCCTCGGGGTTCTGACTCGTCCTGAGTTAGCGGATGTTCGCTGTGAGAAGACGGTGTACAGAAGGAATGCAGTCTTGCTGGATTTACTGTCAGCGGAGCAGCAATGTGACCTATTTCTCAAAGCTTTACAGCAAACTGAGCAGCAGCATATTGTCAATTTCATCAGATACAATAGAGGTCAGAGACAAAGTGACGTTGTAACTCATCCATTAGCGTAGCAAGCCTTTGAGGAGCCCCGATTTAACATTAATGGGGTGTTTACACGATCCAGCAAACGTCCGGCAAACTTCCAGCAACTGTATTTAAAATACACGTGATAATGCTGGACGTTTCTGCCATATGTTATAATGAAGCTGGACGTTTGCTGGATCGTGTATACACCCTATAAGTGAGAGATCATTAGTTGTGAGGCTCACGTGGGGCTGAAAACGGGATAGGGTTTAGGGAAGGGAGCGAGCCGTCTTACAGCTGTATAGGGCCTGGGAAGCGTTGTGAGCTTTCCATTTAGGTCTGCGGCAAAGCTGTATGCAGCCGCCAAGAGTCTTTATGCTTTTGTATAAATGATCTGTACTGTCTGCCATGAAAACTTGCGTGTGCACTAAGTTTTATAGAATTGTATTAAATCGTTCATTTTTTGTCTTTTTTTGCTTGGGGCTTTACGGTTCCTACGCCACTAATTAACTAAACATATTTGAATATACCAAATTTATTTCGCGCTGACGAACATCATGGTAACATGTTATTTTGTGGAGTCTTCATTCAGCGAAAAGGAAAAGTGGTACGTGGTCGCTTAACGCACGTTGCTGGGGCTCCATAAACTGCCTCGGGTAAATAGTCATTTCGTTTGTCAACTTTAGTTTATATACTAATCATAAACAGCAAGTTAGAGTATGTTCTAGCTTAGCAGTATTTGATATTTGCGTATTTGTATTTGTCTATTTTATGAGGTTTCTACGCGCGAAAGCAGCTACTGCTTTCAGCGCGTCTTAGCCATCGCAATTCTGTCCGTCCGTCTGTCACACGGGTGGATCAGTCAAAAACGGTGCAAGCTAGGATCACCAAATCTTCACCGTCGGCTGCCTGGAAGACTCTAGTTTCAGGAACCGTAAAGCATTTCTATAAATTCGAGGGGGTCACTCCGAACGAGGGCGCTAAATGAGAGGGGGTAAGCAAAATTTGCGATTTTGGCCAATAAGTCGCTGTATCTCAGTAACGGTGCGAGATAGGGCCTAGATTACTATTAATCACTAATAGGAAGTCGTATACTGGCTCTCGATTGGCGCCGAAATCAATGACATTGAATGACACTGAACGCCAAAAAAGGGTTTTTTATGGATTTTTTTGGCGATTTCGGGCTGCGACACAAGTCTATATCATTTATAGTGTGGCGCCACGGAACTATCGTTATGCGATCCAGATAGAGAATTTGGTATTTGTATATTAACTTAGCGTGAACACCCTATTTTTCAGCTAAACTACTGAACCGAAACTGCTATAGGCTTTCGCGCGTCTCGTGTGCATTAGCTCAAATTTCTTGTATTTATTGGTATTTTGGGGAAGGAAAATAACAATGGGAATGACGATAACGATGCCCCTGCTTTGTTATGCAAGCAAATGATTATGCGATGCAAACTGTAGAAATACCGCCTGACTGCGGTGACGTTCGTCCTTTGGACCCAGCTCGGATGCGTCTACTGGCTGTCAATGGTATTCAGCTGCTGGATCGTATTGACCCTAACGTTGTGTTTATCTCTGAGCTTGCTACTGCAAGCTGCATCACATGGCCACAACGGGATCTTATCATCAACACGCCAATACCACGTGACCGCAACGACAAACTTCTTGAGTTCTTAACTCGGCGAAGTGTCGCTGACTTCCAGAATTTCATGAAAGTTCTCGCCAAGGAAGAGGCGTTCTTGGTGCCACTGCTGGTCACCGATGGAGGTGAGATTGTGAACAAACTGCGTTAGGCATGTCTAATTTTTACTATAATCTAACTCATGACTCATACTGTCATAATCATGTTTAAAACAATGATTTACCGCTTGAAATGGTGCAAAAGTGACAGAAAATAAATTTCACGTTACACCGGAATAACGTAGATCTAGCCGACCATTTTGGGCTGTAAGCTTAAAAGTCGACCATTTGTCGTGAATCATGATTGTCGTCCGTCTCACCGTCTGTTGTCCGTCTGTCACGGATGTATGGTGTCTAAACGCTGCAATATAAGGCCCAGGTTGCTATTGATCGTTAATAGTAATTGCATACGAACTTTAAATGACATAATAAATAATTGACCTTGGATGATCTTAAAGGCCGTTACGCGCTATTGCGGCTAAACGGTGCGAGATAAAACCCAGGTTACTATAAATCACTAATAAAAAGTGGCATACGCCTTTTCAGATAAAATAAAAACCATCCACCTTGAATGACGATCAAGGTCAGTGACAACCAGTACCGTCGTCTTTATCTTAGCAACAGCCGGGCATTCTGTTTTTTTTCTTTATATTTTGGTGCTCAAATGTTTTCTTATCTTACGTAGACCTACGTGTCGGCCTAGTCATGAAGCGATGAGATGGTGCTGCCAAGTCCCAACTTGCCAATTATTTTGTATTTTTAGAGCGCTAAAATTACTGCAAACCATAATAAAAAGTTTACAGGGGTGCACATTTATGAAGACTTGATAAGACTTTTATGTCGCCACGTTATAGGCTACTCAAGACTGCAAATTGTGGCTCCAGTAGTGATTGTTTTATTTTTTTTTATTGCGTATATATATTATATTGATTAACAAATAAAGGCCTTGTTACTGTGAATTTCTATAAGCATTTAAATTCGTACAGCTTTATAACAATTTTTACATTAGTACTTAATTCTTATTTTTTTATAGCTTTCAAACGTTGTGTAGTAAAAATTGATTTTTTTTTCTCTTACGGTATCAGAAATTTTTTTATTGGCGTTGTTGCTTTCAGTCGTTTTGTGCAAATTAATTTTGTGTCGCATGTATTTTACGTGTGTTTTTTAAAGTATTTTGTGTATTTTGTTTCGTTCAGGAATTTGCTTAATGTCATGTTAGAATCTGCTTTTATTTCGCAACTAAAAAACAATTTCTGTCCGGTTGTTCCTGCCGTTATTACTGTTAGTGACATAAGCCAATATTGTTCTTGCATTGGAAAGCTAAATAACGATGATGATAATCATAATGATTAATGGAGTTTTTAACAAGATGTCTGCGAATATTTCAGTTATTGTTGGTGTGGACGCTGAATTAAATGAGTGGGAAGACACTCGTAAGCTTACTGAAGATAGAATCGTGTCACAGTGGAAAGAAATTTCCGCCGATGAACAACGTCAGCTGCGTCAACAGATCGATGAGATCTTACGTCCTTTTGGCTTGCAGACCAGACTACTAGTGGTGGAGCGTGCTAACAGCATTGCTTTTCTCTTTCTCTGTATGACACTGTCAGAGCTCACGATTCTGCGTGAGCAGTGGTCCAGTAGACAACTCAGAGACAGTGTCGAGTCACTTTTCACTCTCCTCTCAGCCGCTACTCACACTGTCCTTATCAAAAGACTCTCCTGGCCAGCAACTGACTATGTGCGATGTCTGGATTTTTTTGCTTCTTTTAAAGGTAAGCCAAAATAAATACAGTGATTATTTTTGACCAAACTTATGGTCTTTTACAAATAAGCAAAATTGTTTTTGGTTGTATTTTTGACTTTGATTTGAATTTTGTCTGTTCCGACTCCCGACCAGTATACTTTTTACTGAGTTAAGCCCAAATTTTAGTACGCCGATTTTGTGACTTTCACCGAAACTTTCCGCCGGGAAAAGTCGCGGACACAAATCATAAAAGTCCGCGACACAAATCATGTCGCCGACTTTCGTGATTTGTGTCCGCGACAGTCTACGAAGACTTTGTCGCCGACTTTTCCCGTGCATTGTAACGGGCTAAGTTCCATTAGAGTGACACAAACGGGTTTGTCGCGGACTTGTCACGGACTTTGTCGCAAACATCTCGACATGTTGGGATTGTTTATGTTTGCGACTTTTACCGAAACTTTATGATTTTATGATTTGTCACCGTTTGTGTCGGCGACTTTCATGATTATGTGTCCATGACTTTCCCCGATGGGAAGTATCGATGAAATTCGGCGTAATTGAATTTGGGTTTTACAGATTTGAGGTACCTGGTACTGACAATATGGACGTTTTACGATCAGCACTTTTCCAATTTAATTAACGAGCTGCATAATTCACACTTGCGACGCCGACGCCACGCAACTCAACTGTCGAGTTTTGTAGCGTCGAAGTCGTCGTATTGTTTGTTTTAGCACTGCTCTGTTTCACTGAACAGTTAGAATTGGAAACTGGGTCACGCACACTGTCTCATTCTGATAATTTCTAAATGTGTCAGTCTTTTGTACAACGCGCAATAAAACAAATACACGTTGTTAATTGTCAGCAAAATTGGGTGCAAATTAAGGCGAATTATGTTTGTATCTATCAGCTAAATACAAGTCTCAGCATTGTGCTAATGTTCTGCTGTAGAAGTTCAGTGATCTGCCGCTTTAGATGCTGGAGGCGGTACTGATGAGAGCATTCGTGATGCTGTACGCCAGTGACCATGAGGGTGATGACGACAACCGGCCATTCGAGTCAGGCAAGTCCAGCAGCTCTAAGCGGAGAGCGTTTACTCTGCTTTCTTCAGTCTGCGGCGACTGGCACCAGACTTTGACTGGATGGCCGCAGTCTTCAACTGCGCACTGGGTCAGGCACAGGCTAAAGAAACTGATTGAACGTGAGTGTGTTCTAGGCTACTTTTTTGTCATTATCTTTTTTGTTGTCATACCCAGTGCTCGCATGCATGCAATAAACTTGCTATGATCGGTCTTTGTGTTTTAACATTTGTCCTTAAAACTGAAGTATTAAATATGTTTGTGTTATACCAGTTGTGTTTTTACAGGTTCATGTCATCTGTTTTAACGATCATTCCAGATGCAGCATATGTACGACGTAAGTTAGGGCTTGTTTGTCGCATTTGCATGATTTTATTGATTTGTAATTTGACAACTCTTATGATGTGTGCGCATAATGTATCTCTGCTAACTCGTAAGATTTAGGCATAATATCAACTTTGTAATTTTCGCAATAGTTAATTGATGCACACACAAAGGTGATCGTGTTGTGTTGCGCATTGTAGTTTCTGTGTTCGGCGTGGCTCAGTTGCATGACGTTGTCTACATGGTTGGGTCATCATCAATTGTGAGGTTCAACGCTACAACACATCAACGACTGACAGACATCAACGTCAAGGACTTGAGTGAGCCATATGACATCGCCGCCTGCCAGCAAACGTCTCAGCTCTATATCGCTGACTACGATGGCAAGTGTATCTGGCGAGTGTCGGCAGACGGCGCTGACATAAAGCGCTGGTGGTCAGTGTCTGAGTCGGACACGTTCATACCATGGTCACTGTCGGTGACATCAACTCGCCTGCTGGTGACGTCATGCGACGCCGATCAACTGATGCAGTTGGATGCAGATGGCAATGAACTTAGACGTGTTCAACTGCCGCGCGACATGAACCCAAGTCACGCGGTCGAGTCACTGACCGGTACATTCATCGTCAGTCACGCCAACCCACTACTGGAGGACCACGGTCAGGTCAGTGAAGTCAACACGCGCGGTGAAGTGCTGCATGAGTTCTGCGGTTCACGTCCACCATCACTCGGCTATGCTGGACACGTTGCCGTCGACTCTCACGGCAACATCTTTGTAGCGGACGGTGACAATCGTGGCCTTCTGCTGCTCGACGCTCAGTTGAAGCTACGTCGAGTCATCATTGATGAACATCAGCTGAACGACAAGGAGCCGCATCGTCTCTGCTACATGGAACGCACTGGACAACTGCTCGTTGGGTTGTGGGAAAGCGTCGCGGTGTTTGATGTGCTTCGTCGATAGATGTGCTGATGCATCTTAACTGTTGACATGCTGTCGTAAGCTGATTTTAACAGTGTCTTTTAATTATTATTTCTGCGCCTCTTTAAAATGTACATATTATATACGAGGGTCGTTCGATAAATAAGTTACAAAACAGCGTCATTCTGTTAGTTTTTCAAATATCAAAAATCCAAAATATACGTTTTGTAGGAAATTTTTGGTTTAAACACACGTAAAAATTTTTTGGATTATGAGGTCCTCTTTTCATAGAACACAATCTAGGCTCACATGTGCATTATTTTCTCCACCATTGGTCCATCACAACTCACAGTTAACAAACAGCATAGAAACAAAGAAAAAACGAATAAACATAACAAGTTAATGTCACCTTTTTAAATGTTAAAGATTAATGTTTTATGTTACAACATATCGTCGAATTTAGTTCAAATTAACATTTGTCCTACCTGTCAACAAGCTTCTTAATGCCTGATGCAAAGAACGATACTGGCTGTTGTCAAAGCCACTGAGGAACGACTGATTGCACATCGGTATCTGATGCAAAGTTCTGCCAACCTAGCATTTACTTACACCATCTTGTATTGCTGGTTAAGCAAAACACTTGTCGCTACTGGACGCATGTCAGGGTGAATCTTACTTGCATTAAGTCTTTTTAACCCACAAGAGTCATATAGCGGTATATATAACGGTATATCAGTCAAAGCTGTTATATATGGACTTGGTAGGCTTAATGTTGCCTATGAATTTCTTGTAAGAAGAGTAAAATTTTACAAGCGTCTATTTTTTAAATCTGGGTTTATGCATAATATTTTCTGCGCGGCTTTATTATCTGATAATAGCAATGATTGTTTGAGTGCTGTTTTTATCCCTCTTGATAAAGCTACTGAGAATGTCTATTTACGATTTTATAAGTACGTTTATGATTAATATTTAACATTGTCTTACTGTCATATTGTATCATATTTGGCTATGCGTTGTGTATATA
>Ga0209367_1002924_pt1 | contig 22913 bp, 21 predicted proteins | sample WorMetLIZISLAND2_FD_187412 | JGI IMG/M metagenome (GOLD analysis project Ga0209367, IMG submission 187412) | Marine gutless worms symbiont microbial communities from Max Planck institute for Marine Microbiology, Germany - Olavius geniculatus... ... | reverse complement strand
TCCGGAAACTGTTGTCTTAATTGATCGATATTCATAAGATCTCCTTTCGTTTGTTCTTTTAAGGAGATCTTACACCATGGGTGTGACAGATACGGTCACACTAACCTTAAAAATGTAGATAGGCTCGAAACAATGTCTTTGATATCCTGGGGCAATTTATCCCACCACCGGGCATTTACGGCCACATAGGCATCGGCATAGAAATTGTATGGCTGTTGCGCGTACTTGACAAAATCCCACCAGCTGTAGGCTTTGGTGGCCGATGGCACGGTTTGCAAGGTATTGATCATGCCGCTTTTAAGAGAAGTATAAACCTCGGCGGTGCTGACCTTGACGAAATTGACCCCCAGCGGCTTGAACGAATAGCGTTCAGTTCCGATCAAGGTTCTCGCTTTGAGCCCCTTAAACGCCGCTACCGAATCCAGGGGCCGCTCGCTGGAGAAATAACAGGCCGGACCCACGGGAATGTATGCCAGGATGCGAATGCCCAGCTTTTTCTGGACGGCATCCCAATGCTTTTTTCCTTCCGGCGTTTTTTCCCAGAAATCCCGTTTCTGCTGAAAGCTGTCGAAGAAGCGCATCATTCCTGATAAAAAAAGTTTTTATCGACGCGCATGAATAGCACCCCCAGCACGCCGCCCATGTCAACGCTGCCCTGGGAGAGGGCCGGTACAATCTGAGCTATACTGTACAACTGGCCGGAAGGAAAGACCTCGATGTCCAGCCGACCGTTGGTGGCCCTTTTGCACTCTTCGGCAAATTTTTGGGCCATGATCGCGGAATGGTGTTTGGGGCTCCAATGGTAGGACAGGCGCGCCTTGTAGATCTTGTCTGCCGCTGCAGGAGTTCCCGGCATTAAGGTTAACATCATCACTGCCACAATGATTGACAGCGACATGATTCTTACCTGATTGCTCCAATTCATTTTTGTCTTCATGATGTCCCTCCTTTCAAGTATAAGGTCTGCGGCTTCCATCGCCGCAGCCTGGAGAAATTATTTTAGTGGACGAGGCGATCGAAACCCTCCCAATATGGTGATTTCAGCGACCGGCGGTCGATCTTGCCGTATGTATTCTTAGGAATCTCTTCAATGAAATCTACGCTTTTGGGCTTTTTGTAGCCGGCCAGGTGTTCCTTGCAGTGTTGGATGATTTCATCTTCGGTCAATTCCACACCTTGACCGGATGCAACGACGGCTTTGACGGATTCTCCCCATTGTTCATCCGGTATGCCGAAGACAGCCGCTTCAACGACCCCGGGATAGGACATGATGACCTCCTCGACCTCACGCGGATAAATGTTGAATCCGCCGGAAATAATCATGTCGGATTTACGATCCACAATATAGATATAGCCATCGTCGTCCGAGGTGGCCATATCCCTGGTATGGAACCAGCCATCCTGAATGGATTTCTCGGTTTCCTCGGGCATATTCCAATACCCCTTCATCAATTTGTTGGAGCGCAGGACGATTTCGCCGACCTCACCGGGCACAACCTCTTGGCCGTCATCATTGACTATCTTCAGCTCAACTCCCATTGCCGGTTTGCCGGCGGAGGTCATCCGTTTGTTTTGAATCTCAGTCCCATCGATGACATGATCTTCAGGTCCCAGGTAAGTAATCGGCTGGGCAATTTCGGTCATCCCGTAGTTCTGGCGAAAGACGTTTCCGAATATGCGGATGCCTTCCTTCAACCGATTGGCGGACATTGGGGCAGTTCCGTACCAGATCCGCCTGATGCTGCTGAGATCGTAAGATTCAATACCCGGAAAACTCAGCAGGCGGTAAAACATGGTTGGAATCAGCAGCAGTGAGGTCACTCTTTCCCGTTCGATGCATGTTAGAACCGCTTTCTCATCGAACCCCGGCAAAATAACATTCGTTGCACCCTTGCTGTAATAGATCATCATCATCAATCCGGCGGCATGGGTCAGGGGGCCGATATTCAGATTGATCGTTCCCGGACCGATCGGCTCATCCATGTTGATCAAGGTGTTGGTGATTACGTTGTAGCCGACGCCGTAAGTCCAGATAACCCCCTTGGGCTTGCCGGTGGTACCGGAGGTATATTGAATGCGTTCGATATCGTTAGTGTAGTCAACATCGATATCCGGCCTTGTAGTGGGCTGCTTGGCGATGATCTCTTCGAGCGACAGCCAGTCGCTCTCAGCCCGGCCGACCACGAGAACCTGCTTGACACCTGAAACCAGATCCAACGCGGATTTGATATCCCTGGTGAACTCTTCTCCAATGATGAGTGTATCCGCCCCTGAATCGTTGAGAATGGCCGCATGTTCCTGCGGTGAGTGGCGGGCATTCAATGAAATGTAAGTCAGTCCCGCGCGAGGAACGCCCAAAAGTGTGATGACGCTTTCAATACTATTGTTCAGGAGCACGGCAACTTTTTGACCGGTCGTCATTCCTAACGAAAGCAGTCCGTTGCTGAGCGCATTGATGCGGGCATCAATCTGGGAAAAAGTAAGACGTTCGTTCTTGAAAACGATGGCCGTGTGGTCCTTGTATCGCGTTAACGGCCACGTGAATAGGGAACCTGGTCTCATATTATACTCCCCCCTCGTGGTGCTCTGGTCTGGTTTTCGATCGACAGCGTTTTTAAGTTGCCCGGGAATCGTTGTCAGGCAAAGTATCGATTTTATTCTCGCTTGACCCGGATCGAGTAAGGCAATTCCTCCCGGTATCTCGTTATCACATATTCGATCGGCTGTTGACCGTCTTGCAGATAAACCGTTTTGACGGTAATGACAGCATCGCCTTCCTGCAAAGCCAGGTGTTTGGCGACCTCATTGTCGGCCTGGCCCAAAGAAATGTTCTGAATTCCTTCCCCGACTTTAATGCCTGCCATTTTTTCCAGTTGGGGAATGAACGGATTCTCATCGATGCTGTTTATCGGAATTTTTGAACCGAACTGATACGGTATATAGTAGGTCACATAAGCAATGGGTCGGCCCTGGTGCCAGCGAACCCCTTTCATCTGAAAAACGAACCGATCCTGTGGGGTTTTCAGTATTCGATTAACTTCCTCGGTACTGGAAACGATGCCACATTCGTGGATCTTGAAGCGCATTTTCGAACCCACATGGAAAATGTCATTGAGGTTATCCACTGTCGGCGGCTGGTTTTTCCAGGCCTTCTGGTAATTAACGAAGCAGCCTGAACCTCTCATACTGCGGACAAAGCCCTCTTTTTCAAGTATGCTTTTTGCGTTCCGGATGGTGGGGCGGCTGACGCCATATTTTTTAGCCAACACGTTTTCGGTCGGCAGCTGACTGTTCGGTGGAAAGGTGCCTTCCAGAATACTATCTCGCATCAGATTGGCGATTTGATAGTAAAACGGCATCGGACCGGGGATTAATTTATCCGACTCCATTCCGGCTTTGGGATGACGCATATACTTTTTTCCTTTCGTGCAGATATCGAAGAAATCAACCTAGCTGTTCAGATAAGGCTAATAAGGCTGATATATAGGTTTTCAGGACGCAGATTTTCGCAGATGCACGCAGATTTTAAAACCAATTTTCTCCATCGCCTTCGGCGAAAAAAGCAGCTAATGACACTCGCAAACTTTGTTGCATTGCTTCTTCCGCCGCCAGGCGGACCTGGAATAAATTATCTGTGAAAATCTGTGAAAATCTGCGTCCGATACTTTTTTATCACCAATAGCTTTTTTTAAACCCGCATCATTCGATAAACAGGACCCAACTGCTCCGGAATAACCTGATAGGCCTGCTCGACCCAATCACATAATAAAGGCCGCGTATCACGCGGGTCGATGATATCATGGATGCCGAACCTTTCTGCAGTGCGGAAAGGCGACTGAAGTTGATCGTAATGGGCTTCCAACTCTTGCCGGCGGACTTCAGGATCCGCGGATGACTCGATGTCTCTTTTATAGGCTGCATAGACACCGCCTTCAATCGGCAGTGAGCCCCAGATTCCGGAGGGCCAGGCGTAGCGCAGGTTGAGATCATGGTGACGACCGTAATACGAGCCGGCCACACCAAAAGCTCTGCGGAGAATCATCGCTACCCAGGGCACCTTGCTTTGGGCGATGGCCTGCAGCGCTCTAACCGCTAGCCGAAGGGTACCGGCCTTTTCAGCGGACAATCCTACGACCACACCAGGTTGATCAACGAAATTGACAATCGGCAGATGAAAGGTGTCACACATATCCACAAAACGAATTACCTTTTCTGCCGCCTTCGCATCCAGCCCCCCGCCAAAAAATCGGGTATCATTAATCATCACGCCGACAGGATATCCGTTTAGCCTTCCAAACATGGCGACCACCGATGGACCCTGGCGACGGCCGATCTCAAATAGTGAATCTGAGTCAAAAACAAGGCTGAGCAACCGGCGAGGGTCATATGTTCTTTTTCGGTTGCGGGGTACGATTGAAAGAAGGGCTTCCTCGCGGCGCTTGGGGTCGTCTTCACATTCCCGGCGAGGAGGCACTTGATATACGCTCGACGGTAAATAAGAAAGGAATTTTCTGATCTGACGGAAAGCGTCTTCTTCGCTGTCGGCCTCATTGTCGACGACACCGCTTCCGCGAGCATGAATTTTGTAGCCTCCCAATTCCTCCTTGGTCAACTCTTCGGCAGTGGCTCGCACAACCACAGGCGGGCCGGCGGCAAACGCTTGGCTGGTTTCTTTGACCATCACCGAGAAATGAGACGCGACGACGCGTGCAGCACCCAGGCCGGCCACAGACCCGAGGGCGGCGCTGGCGACCGGAACAATGCCAAGAATATCTACCAACTTCCAATCTTTGTAGCCTGGCAGTTTGGTTGCACCCATCTTCTCTAAGAGCTTGACACTGCCCCCGGCTGTGTCTACCAGGCGAATTAAAGGCATTCGCATTTCCAAAGCAAGGGTTTCAGCCCAAATCCACTTGTCCGAAATAGTGGCCTCCGAAGAGCCACCCCGTACGGTAAAATCTTCAGCGGATACGACAACTCGCCGATTATCAACGCGTCCTGATCCGATGATCACATTGGCCGGTGTAAATTCGATCAAATTGCCATGTTCGTCATATGTTGCAGCGCCGGTGAGAGCGCCAATTTCCTTAAAACTTGCTTGATCCAGGGTCTTTGCAATCCGCTGGCGAGCTGTAAGCTTGCCGGCTTTAAGATGGCGCGCAACCGCTTCATCTCCACCCATTTTTTGGGCCAGCTCTTTGCGCCGATTGATCTCATCAACCTCAGGCTTCCAACTCATAAGCACCCTCCTTATTCAAATTTGTTATAAGTTAGTTACAAATTAAAATTAATTTGTCAAGTATTATTTACAAATTATTTTTGTTGCAGAAAACCTGGTTCGCTGGGCCAGGTCAGAGACAATCGGCTAGGCCGTGAATCCTGCTTCAGGCGAAAGCGGATTGCTGGAATGCTGGAATGTTGGAATACTGGGTTTAACGGAGTAATATCTGATCTTATAATGATGGTACGGACCAGAACTTGAAATCAGACGATCTTCCGTGCATAGATTTTTACGAATGATTCATTTTTGAAATCAGCCATATTGGTGGAAGGAGAAAAATGGTACTTTTATATTAAAAAAAGGGAAAAGGTTGCGACCATAACGCTAAATCGTCCAGAGAAGATGAATACAATCAATTTAACTCTCGCCCAAGAACTGTTTCGGGCATGGACAGACTTTACTGAAGATCCGGAAACTACCGTTCTAATCATCACGGGTAAGGGGGATAAGGCCTTCTGCGTTGGTGCCGATTTGAAAGAGCGCAACCAACTGGGGAAGGATATCCATGTTTCTTCTTTCTGGGATTCTTCTCTCAAATTGCCGATGCGGCACTCTGAATGCCATAAACCCGTGATAGCAGCCATCAACGGCCACTGCCTGGCAGGTGGATTAGAACTTGCCCTTGTTTGTGACATCCGAATTGCGTCCGAAAATTCCACATTCGGACAGCCTGAAATAAAATGGGGAATATTCCCGGGAATGGGAGCCACCCAGCGCCTGCCAAGAGTACTCCCTTACAATCTGGCTGCTGAAATTCTTCTAACCGGTGAACCCATTGATGCCAACAGAGCCCTTGAAATCGGCCTGGTTAATCGCGTGGTTCCAATACGGGATTTAATGAAAACGGCCACGACCATCGCCGAAGGCATCAGTGCCAAAGCGCCGCTGGCGCTTAGAGCCGTTAAAGAGGCATTGCTCAGAAGTTATGATCTTCCGCTTGACCAGGGTATGCGAATGGAGGGTATTCTCCGGCGTATCATCGGAGATACAAAAGATGCCCATGAGGGCATGAGGGCTTTTCAAGAGAACAGGAAACCTGAATATCGAGGGAGGTAAACCTTTCTGCCATATTTAGTATATAAAAAACAGATAATAGATAAAAACTGGATCAAAAAGATAAACTCACCCATTTCAGGTTCAGACTCAGGATTCACTTTTTTACCGACACCTGAAACCTGAGACCTGAAACCATTAAGAATTTGGAGGAAACATTAATGAAAAAGGCACGCAAGGTTCTTGTCGTAATTGTAATAATGAATATCTACATAAGTATCGTTTCCTGGTCAGATATCGCTTATGCTACGATGGAAAGCACGGAGATCATGGTAATTGATTTCAATCATCCAGATGAAAGGGATAATTGGCGGATTATCAACGATGATGTTATGGGAGGGATTTCGCAAAGCGAGATTATCTTCAATGATACCGGCACGGCCACTTTTCAAGGCAAGATCTCTCTGGAAAATAACGGCGGGTTTGCATCGACTCGAAGCAAACCCCATTCTTATCGACTGGGCAGCTTTACCGGACTTCATGTACGCATCCAAGGCGATGGGAAAGACTATCAGCTTCGAGTAAGGACCGATGCCGGACTTGACGGCATTTCGTACCGGTATCGCTTTACTACCCAGCCTGAAACCTGGATGAGTATCCGTGTTCCTTTCAGCGAGTTTGTCCCGACCTTCCGCGGACGCATTCTGAGCGACGTACCGCCTATCTCGCCGGAACAGATCCAGCAGGTCGGATTTCTGATATCTGACAAACAAGCTGGCAAATTTCACCTCGAGATAGATTGGATCAAAGCATATAGATAGCAACAGATGTGAGACAATTTTGGACTAAGTAATATCAGTTGGAGCAATCAAAAATTTTGCAAATTTTCTGAAATTACTAATTGGTGACCGTGATTTTTTTGCTGGTTTTGCTATCAGACTCGTGAATGGCAAGCGCGGTTTTGAATGTCCACGTTATAGTTAATATTACAATAAAATAGATGATCGACCTTGCCGCCGCAGGGCTAAAATTATACGAAACAACATCTTGGCCCAGGTCCATCGCCAAAAAAGTTGTCGAACTGCGGGGCCCGCCGGCATTCAGGCGGAAGGGTTCGATATAGACCATGAAGCTATCGATAAACCGCAACAGTATCGCCATCAATAATACACTTTTCATTTTAGGCAGTTCTATATACCGAAACACATTCCAGCGGGACGCCCCATCGATGGCTGCTGCCTGGTAGAAGGCTGCGGGTATGGTTGTTAAGCTGGAGTAGCAAAGCAAAACAACCAGGCTGGTCCAATGCCAAACGTCCATGAGGACGATAGAGATCCAGGTATGTAATGCATTTAATTTCCAGTCAAAGTCGATTCCTACTGCGGAGAGAGCCCCCCATGATTTCTAAAAAAATGTGCCAGATCATTGCAATCATATTCCAAGGGACCAACAACGGCAGTGACATCGAAACCAGATAAACTGCAACCCATCCACCTTTCTTGGGGATGGATAAGGCGATGGCAATGCCCAGCGGGATTTCAATAATCAAAATGATAGCTGAAAACAATAGGCTGCGGCCTAAGCTCTGCCAGAAACGGCTTGAGCGTATTATCTCTTCATACCACTCAAAACCAACCCATACCTTGGACTGCAGAGTGATAATGTCATGGAACGAATAATTCACGACCATAATCAATGGAACAACTGCAACGAACCCAAGCAGCAACAGGGCAGGCAATACAAAAATCCAGGCCTTATTATTTGTTGATTTTACCATGACACATATTGACCCGCTTCAGCAGCCACCAACTCTGCCGGTGAGAATTGTGATAATTCTATGCTTACCGAGAGACCAACGTCCCCGCATATAAGCCCAACCCGGATAAACCGGAAATAGCCACAAAGCCACTAAGACACAAAGAAAACAATTTTATAATAAAACTTCGTGCCTTGGTGTCTTGGTGGCGAAAATCTTTTATTTAATGAATCTGCTTAATCATAAAACCTTTGGCAATATGATTTCGGACAAAATAAATCATTAAGGCACCGGGCAGAATTGAAACGACGGTCATCGCCATTACCAGGCCTATATCTGTTCTGAAACCAAACAAAGCATCGATAGCCATACTGATTGGCTTGCCGGCGGTCACCGTTAATATTCGGGCAAAGACAACCTCCACCCATGAGAACATATAACAAAAGAAACATGCGACCGCGATTCCCGGCGCCATTAGCGGAATTAGAATTCTGGTAAAGAACCCAAAGAAAGAATAGCCGTCTATAAATGCCGTTTCGTCAAGTTCTTTTGGGATGGCAGATATGAAACTTCCCAGCACCCAGATAGAAATCGGGACATTAAATAGACAATGAGCCAGTGCGATTGCAAAAGGATTATTGATGAGGTCCAGTGCGGTAAATATCAGAAAGACCGGAAGCACCATAACTACGGGCGGTGTCATTCGCAGGGCCAAGAAACCAAAAAAGAGGTGTTTATCGCCCACAAACGAATATCGTGAAAAGGCGTATGCCGCAAGCAGCGCGACCGGGATGGTCATGAGAATGTTTGAGGTTACATAGGTTATGGAATTAATGATCGAGGCAGTCAAAGCAGGATTTTGAAATACGTGAATGTAGTTTGACCAGGTAAATTGCCCTACAGGGGTTGAAGTGCCCCTGAGTGTTGAGAGAAAACTTATGTACACAAGCGATATCAACGGACCGAATAAAAATGCGATATAGAGATTCGCCGGCAGCCACCTGAAGTTCAATTCTTTTTTCAAAAGCAGCCCCTTTAATTTGGGCTTGCCAACGAGCTGGGGGATGTACTTATTGAACCAAAAAATAAAAGGCATGCATAGCAACAGGCTTGCCGCAGTCATAACGGTACCGATGCCAAAAATGTTTAAAGCCGAATCAGGAAAGGTCTCAAGCACCCATTTAGCAGTTGGTGGATTGATATAGTGATAAAAGATACCATTCAAACACATCAGAATAAACGTGTTTTGCCCCAACCAAACGATTGTTTTTTGGGTGCGTGTCATAGCGGCGATCAGAAGAATGAGTGCGCAGCCCGCTATGGCCGTTAAAGGAAAGAGTAGTATATGACCATGGGAAGAAAACAAAATGACGACATAATTATAAACATGAAAATTAAACGGCCCGGTGTTTAGCTGATAAGTCAGCAAAACGATTAAGAACGCAACGATCGCACCCGGTAGCAAAATCCTGATGGAAACCGGATTTTGGAAAATTCGCCGGCGGCGGAGATATATTCCCATCAAGTAAAAAGGATATAGAATTATCGCTTCATGAATGAAAAGATAGTTCCAGCCAACGATTCGGCCTTTAAGCGGGTTAAATAAGTCAAGCTTCAGGTTCAGCCAATATCCCGCACCATATAAAGCGATTGCGGCGATCAAAATTTTCACATTGGAGTCTTTTATAAAGCGAAAAACCCCATAGTGGAATAATTCTACGCCAACAATCAACAGCAGGAACCACGAAGGTATGCAAAACGAGGGTAGACCGAAAACGGTATTGACAAGCCCTACAAAATAGCCTCCGATGCTGGGCAGGGGTAAACCGAAAAATTTACCGGTAAAGAAAATCGGCGGTATCATCATCAATATGGTGAAGAAGATAAAGGGTAAAAGCCGGGTGAAAAACTGGTGCTTTAAAAACCTGCCGCAGCTCCATTCGACACGGCTTTCTTTGGCGACATATCCCGCTATCACAATAAACAGCACCATATGAAAGGAGTAGATAAATTTGTACTGACTAGCTGCCGCCGGGTTCTTCAGCAGCATTAGCTCTTCGATAAAATGACCATAGAAAACCAACGCAATTGCGTAAAAGCGTGCGATGTCAAGTACAAAAATCCTATTTGTTTTTGATCTGGTATTCATAAGATCAATTTTTCTGAATTTTTGATTGATTGAGAATGCGGAAAAAAACCTGAATTTACGGATAGGCACCATAGCACAATTTTTTTTGGCTTCAAAATCCTTTGTATCCTTACTTGGCAATATCTTTTGGTTGTGTTAATTCAGATATAGACCATCATGTCCTGGATTGGCTTTAAAATCAGCGTGCATCTGCGAAAATCTGCGTCCTAAATTACGAATGAGGTATTTTCCGGTTATGAAAAGCGATAAAATAGATCGCAGACAATTCATCAAAATAACCGCCGGTTCTGCTCTTGCAATGATGAGCAACTCAGCGCCCGCACTCTTCGCTGAGGAAATTGAGCCCAAAACCCGAAGCCATTACAAGGTCTTTTCCAAGGGTAAAATAGGTAGTCTGCAAATCAAGAATCGTTTGATAAAGGCAGCATCCGCGACCGGTTCCACTACTGGCGGATGTAGATTTTTGAATGGCGGGATCGAAATGTACCGGGACTGGAGCAAAGGCGGGGCGGGGCTCATCAATACCGGACACATGACGGTCACACCCATCCCGCCAGGAGCTTATAATCATAACCTAACCTGTATCTATGATGATCGGTTTATCCCGCAACTCAACAAAATCGCTGATGCCGTGCATAAAACGGATAGTGATTGCAAGATCGTCGCACAACTCAATCACATCGGTTCACACTCCAGGACGAATTCGGTTGCTGCATCCTCGATCTCCTTATCCGGACCTCAAAGGAAGCCGCGCGCACTGACCACAATCGAAGTTCAGGAAATCAGGGACTCTTTTGTCGCGGCAGCAAGGAGAGCGAAAGACGCTGAATTTGATGGCGTTGAAATCCATGGTGCCCACGGTTATCTGCTAAATACGTTCCTGTCGCCATACGCAAATAAACGTACAGATATTTATGGGGGCTCACTCAAAAACAGAGTGAGAATCGTAACGGAAATCGTTGATCAGATTAAATCATCCGTCGAACCTGATTTCGCTGTACTCATAAAAACGAACTGTAATGACAGACAAGGTGTAGAAGGAATCAATGCAGACAATTTCCCGCGTTTGGCTCAAGAGCTCGAAAAAACCGGTGTCGATGCAATCGAAGTCAGCGGCGCCATGCCGGCCCGCACGGACATCGATGAACCTGAGAAGCAATCCTATTTTGTCGGATATGCTGAAAACCTGGAATTGAGTATTCCGGTCATTTTGACTGGAGGGAATAAATCAATCGATGTGATCGAACGGATATGCCGGCGAGAGAAAGTGGATTTTTTCGGTTTCGCAAGGCCGCTGATTGCAGAACCTGATTTGCCAAACCGCTGGCTTGAAATGGTCGGAGGCCCCGAGTGCGAATGCATATCCTGCAATCAATGCCTCAGTTATCTCTTTACAGGACAGAATCTGGTTACTTGTCAAGTGCTCTAATAAACTGCATATATAGATCAAGGTTGAGCGGTTCAGGGTTCAACGTTCCGAGTTGATAAGCTCCAAATCAACTCTCATCAAAAGGTTTCAGCCTTCATGTGTTAATAACATATTATCACCCATTGGGTGAACTTGGGTATATCGGATTCCTGTCGATAACGTAAGCAGTTTCAGACAGTTGTAACCTTTGAACCTTTAACCCTGAACCTGGAACCGATCAGTTTAGGATTGAATTTATCGCAGGCTTTCCTTATTTTCTTCTATCATAAGTTATTGATGCGAGTAATCTTCGCCACGACGGTATTTTCCGACGGATCAGGGCAACGGACATACTCTGTTGTGATCCCATTTTGATTGATCACTTTCTCATAGGGAGTTCCCTTATAAGTCCAGGATAACGTTTTCCCGGCCTCAAGCTGCTCAATAAATAAAGCCAGACTACCCCTTAAATAGGGGCAAATCCTTTCCCAATCATTAGGATATTCGAATTTAACACCAATATAATTGTGACCATAATAACAGTAGCCCTTGCGCTCATAGATCTCAATATCAATTTTATTTTTTCTCTTATAGGTCATTCCCTCAGCAACACCCTGCTTAAGTATAGCAGGAGTTGCAACAAGTCCAGCAAATGCACATCCTGTCTTCACCAAGAATTCTCTTCTTTTCATGGGTTTTTTCCTTTATGTGCTTCTTTTTTTAACGTCCTGGAAAAACTTCTCGCGAAGTTCCGGGGTACCGCCACCAAGTCTGGCTCCCAAAGTCAGGCATGTTGGAACATGTGATCTTTCATTTTCAACTCAACTCATGCACGGCCTCACCAATGATCCGGCCAATCGGTATATTCCGTGGGCAGAGATTTTCGGCTTTTGCGTAGTCGAGAGTTGTCAGTTGGTTTCGAATTGGAATAAACGATCTCTTTTCAATGATTACAGTATCATCGTATATTTTCAGAAAGCTGTGCTGATAACTGTTTTGCCAATGTTTCAGCTGCAATTTGAGTCGGTGCTTGATGGACGCCGGCAATATAAGCGTTGTGGGTAAATACCAACTCAAACATATTATGCAGTTGAATCAGCTTTCCATTAAAAAGTGGGATGGAAACCGGGACCGATTCACCACCATACTCCAATAGATATTCTTTATAGGCTATTGATAGGTTCGCAGCTTCAGATGGATTCGGGCAGCGTGAGATGAAAACCGTCGCCTGATCACTATTTATTTGATAATCGGCAATAAAAACATCCTTAAACTGATCAAAACCAAATGCTCCTCCAGGCAACAGCGCCAGGCTGTCTTGAATGAGGCCTGAATCAGGAAATATGGATAATTCTGGAATCGGTTTTACCTGCAAGGGATGCAGGTTGACAAAAGCCTGCGCAAACTGTTGCATGGCAGAGATAAGCGGATCTGTCTCATCACTTCCGATTATTTCTATGTATAAGCAATCATGTACCAAGAAAAGAGCGTTATGGACTTGATAGGCAAACGGTGTCATTTCCAGCCTATTTGCTTTTGGGCGCCTTTGTCCGCTATAAACCGCAAAAGCACTCAGGTGTCGATCCATTTGGTAGATATAGATCTCGAACCATTTGGAGGGATCCCCGATTAACTTAAGCCGCTGAGTCGTAAGTTTAACAAAACCGGCCTTCAGGTAAAAATCTGCCTGACCATTAATCACTTCAAATAGATTTGATGGCGAATAAGTTTCTGATGAAGACATCGGCAGGAGATGTGTTGGTAAGACTGAATGCAGACTGGTGCGAAGTGTCCGGGAATTTGTAATGCTAAGGGAGCATACAGCTGGTGACTGAGCCGCGACTTCATCATTTTTACAAAAAAGGACAATAACGACAATCAGTATTAGGCCAACTATCGACACAATATTTTGCAGCTTATTCCAATTCATTCCGATTACCCGCGCTTCGAGCAATATATAGGACCCGCATTGGAACAGTGTCGCTATAATTTAGAATAGGATAATTTAATTAAATCGGCATTGCGTCCCATGAAGATGATAGTCGTCGCTTCAGGCAATTTCGCGGTACTGAGGGATAAATATTTTTTATATGGCTCGTAGCCGATCCATTTATCTGCGGCAATTTTTGCACATGTCGGATTGAAGATATGCGTCGGTATAATCAGTTTGGGCTGCAACTGATCCATGAGGTTGAAGCCTTTTTTATTCGCGGCTGTCATATCGGAATAGGGATTGGCCAATTGAGTGATGGCGATATCCACCTTGCCCAAAACCTCAAGCTGTTCGGGAGTCAAAGCCGCCTGCCCGATATCACCGAAATGGGCGACTCGAATCCCGGCCATGTCAATGACAAAAATGTAGTTTGATCCGCCCTCATCTCTGAACTTATCTCCTTCATTGTGTGCCGAGGCGATACCACGAAGGGTTACATCATCTAGCTTGATTTCGCCTGTTTTAACGTCGAGTTGTTTACCTGGAAAGGAACCGACGAAACCAAGACGCCGATGATCGCCGTGATTGTGGGTTGTGAGTAAAACATCCTTTGCAGTAGGCGGGCTGGATAATGCACCGGGATCATGGACATCAATCAATATTCTTGAGCCTTCAGGGCTGATGAGTTCGACCTGGGCGTTCTCCTCATAGTAGAGCTTAAGGGTGGCATCAGCCATTGCTTCATTCAGAAGGCCTAATCCGGAGCTCAGCATGCCGAGCATAAAACCGATTAGCATGACTTTAAAAAGGGTAGATTTCATCTTTGGCGCTCTCCTTTCTCTGAGCGAGTGCTGGTGAGGATTGATGTGTCACTAGGCTATATGCCAAGGAGTACTTCAAAAAAAGCGGCGAATCAAGAAAAATTAGAATCCAACCCGGCAAAGCCAGATCTGCCGCTTTATACACCGTTCTTTAGATTGGTCCCTTTCATCTGGTGGATGCGAACCATTGACGTGTAATGCTACTGGCTAATATTTTCCAAGTTCAAGCAATGCTTGTCCTAACAACTTGCACTCCTTAGTTTCCGGTGTTGACTGGTAAATTGCGTTGACGGTAACGTAGTAAGTGTTGCCACGCCCACCCGAGCAGGGGGGCATATACGCGCCGGCTTTATCCCAATTTGGTGCCTGATGCGGCGAAACGATAAAAAAACCTTCCGGCAAGGCAAAAGAATGCCCTGGTACTGATGGGATAGAAATTTGCTTGGTGTTTTCCGAAATTCTATATCCGATAATTCCGTGCCCTCCTTGATCCATACGGGGATAGCTCCTGTCGCTGTATTCCATGATAATCGCATTCGCTTCCGGAGGAATACCCTTAATCATCAGACGAGGTGTTGAAGGGCTACTCCCTCCGAATCTTTGACATTGTTGCCCTGTGGGGATCTGTTCTCCATTCCAGTCAGGGCCGGCAAAGGCTACTTGCAGTTTTGCCGGATTAGCGACAGGATAATATTTTACTGCAGAAAAATTGTCCGCTGCATTACCGATCCCAATAATTTCTCCGTCCGTATCAACGGCCAATACAGTAAATTGATACATAAAGTGGGAACCTTTTGGAGGACAAGGACCAAAGTAATCACTTTTTAAAGATCCTGCAGGAATGATTCCTGAACCGTCGTTTATTACCTTCCATTCCCCTTTGGGCCCACCGGTCCAAACTTTTTTAAGTTTGACCATAAAAGACTTCGTTCCTGCGGGGATGCCGGATACGCTGATTTCAGGCGAAATCCTGGAGCAGCGATGTTTTTCCTCAAATGAAAAATCAATATTAAGCTCCACTGGATTAGGTGTAGTTTGTTCTTCATCTGCGGTAACTACTGCAGCGAAATATCCAGAAACTAACAGTAACGAAAAAGCCACTAACCATCGAGAATTATCCATTTCATGGCTCCTCTAATGAAACTACACAAAAGGTTTCAGGTGTCAGTGTTCAGGTGTCAGGACACAACGTCTTAAATACCTGTCACCGGGCATCTTAATTGAACAGCAAATTACAGAAGCGTAAGGCGGGCCACCATGCCCGCCAATTCCGGTCGGCACGGTGGCCGACCCTACGATGGCATTAAACTATAGTTTCTATCATTGATCAGACTGGCCTGAACCCAACCTACGAGGATTCATCAATTTTTCTTTAACTTTTGACGTTCAGAAGGGCTCGTATTTTGCCATAGTATGGTTTTAGATTTAAGCGATTTTTCTGCGTTTATATTTTCCGGTAAAGGTGCTTTTGATTTAGCCGCGGGAATGATATAAGATACCAACATATCCAATGGAATGAGAAAATCTTGCGGACTTAGCCCGCCGGTGAATACCGCTACCACGTTCTTTTTCGGCATTACCATGATAAATTGTCCCTTATTACCGGCAGCGGTGTAGATACCGGGACTGGCGACCCACCAGTGATAACCGTATCCAGGCAGCAGGGTCGTGTCTATATACTTGCTCGTAGACGCCTTTATCCATTGCGATGAGATGATTTGCTGACCATCCCAAAGCCCATTGTTCAAGTAAAGATAGCCGATTTTGGCCATATCATGCGGCCGCATAAATAGATGACCATAACCCAAAGTTATTCCTTGTGGATTGGATGGCCAACCGACTTCAGCAATGCCAAGGGGACCAAAAAGGTTTTTTTGCGCAAAAGAAAGGGCATTCATAACCGTTTGTTTTTGTAAAATGGCTGATAGCAAAAAGGGGGCGCCATTACAATACTGGTAGCGAGTACCAGGCGAGTCTGCCATGGGCAAATCAATGATGAATTGCACCCAGTCGGCGCTCATTCGCCAGTCCGCGGGGATTATCATGTCCAGCATGCCGCTCTGCAGATACAAGAACGGATCGCGGCATTTAAAACCAGTTGTCATGGTCAATAAATTCTCAATGGTCATGGCCTCTTTAGCGGCATCGAGGTGTTTGGCAACCCGCCGAGGAAAAAATTTCAAGACAGGCTGATTCACGTCTTTAATGTATCTTTTATCAATCGCAATACCAACCAGTGCCGAAGTGATGCTCTGCGTGCATGCATCGATGTGATGTGCAACTTCCGAATCAAAAGGATACCCGTATGCGTCCAGCACGATGAAACCGTTGCGAATGACCAATACGCTATGGATTTCAATTTCCTTTTCCCAAATCGTATCCAGCATTTCTACCAATAAGGTAGAGTCCATTCCCTGGCTTTCGGGAGAGGCTGTCCGCCAACCTTTAGTTGGCCAGTAATTCGGTAGATTATCTGTTGCCGATCCAAAATTGCACCATAATCCAATAATCAAAATAAATACAAGTGCGACAATCGTTTTTTTTGCGGTATTTACGTGCATTTTGAATCTCCTTCCCATCTAAAAAGGTCTATTCATGACAGCGATCGGATTGTTTCGTCCGGCCATGATGAATCCCGATGTAGTGAAGATCCCTATGCCGATCATATTGGCGATCACCACACCGGTTGCGGAAAATGGGCCAATTTCGCGATGGAGCCAGTTGTTGATGAAGTTGACTTTCACTATGGGCTTTAGTATACATCGGGACGTAAGCCTTGCAACCGATAGTTCGTGAGTAGAGCACAAAGTTCTTGAATAGGCATGCACATTGTTTATGGTTTATTCACTTCCAAAACACCTCCAAGTAGCATCAAAAGATCGTCTAAGGGGATATCTAAGCGCTTCTTTAGGGGACTTTTATCGAATTGCATCGAATCGATATTTGACCTACCTGCTCGTAGCCCTCATTGCGGGTGTGTGGACCTATTTTGCATTAACATTGTCCAATCTTACCAAACCGTGGTCAGGCATCTACCTTGAAATGTTCAGATGGACGCATACCATCAGATACTCTGAAATGTTCAGATGGACGTATACGATTGAGACGGCTCTAAATTTCGGCTTGTCATACTATGTCTTTAGCGAGTGGCTCAGTCGAGCTGCCGGCAGGTGGGGGCGATTTGAGAACCGAACCATCGGCAAAATGTGGCTTATCTGGTCTGTTGCATTTCTGTTCGCCTTTATAATACAATTGACCTATATCTATTCCCGGGTAGATGTCTACTACCCCAGATTAATCAATTTTTTTGACATTTACCCCTCCCAAAGACCTGGTGCCAACTATGTCTTTCTTTTTTTGCTCCCCTCCTGGTTAATAACGATATGTGTATTAACATGGACAGGTCTGAGAAGGCAGCTTGCGATAGAATTGGAACGGTCGCAATTTAACCGTATGCTCAAGCTAAGGGAGCGGGAGTGGGCGGCCAAGTATCGGACCCTCAAAACCGATCCCGTGGTTTCGTCGTCTGATCCGGCGCGTAAGAAAAGCTTCACGGTTGCACCTCTCAGGATACCTGACGGCAGCGGATCCCGATGGATTAACCCTGAGCATATCAGTCATATTACGGTGGAAGACCATTATTCACGGATCGCAATCAAAGACGACCACGGTGATAAAGAGATGTTGATCAAGCGTCCCTTGAAAACGCTTATGGACCAATTGCCCGAAGACCTATTTATTCGAATTCACCGCTCCCACGCCATCAATCTTTCCTATATCTCGCGGATCAAAAAAGAGGGTCGTTCGTATAAACTGTTTTTGGATAACGGGGCTCAGGCCCTCCCTGTCAGCCGCTATCGCCTTCCCCAAATCCTGCCGCATTTGCAGGCGTACCTTTCTCCCAAGCCTGGTCTGAGATCGCGACCGAGCCAAGCCAACTGATTCAATGGAACGAGTATGCTTTTCCGGTGGCATGGATTAGCGCCCCCGTCGCTTCAAATATGGGTCGAATGCAAAGCGGTCGTATTTGTGGCTATTTGATACTACGCACTGGCAAAACCCGTGTAGGCCCGGAATAAGACTGGCGGATCCAATATTCTCTACCGTACGTGAAATTGAAGCGCGCAGCATTGAAGCCGCGAGTCTCCGCCGCCCAACAACTTTGGGCGGAAGTGTCTATTAGTTTATCCAGGTGGTAACCACCCCTGTTTATATTTTCAGGATCATAGAGACTTGCGAGTTCAGCCAAGGTTGGCATCCGCCAGTCGGAATGGCCGCCACCACCGTATTTTTGGCAATAAGAATGGGCATTCGACCAGTTTATGGGGCTTCCATTGTCTTTAGCCGCCCACATCAGGCCTGTTTTGGTATCGGTTACAGTGCCATCGCCGTTATCCAAATAACGCTCCAAAGCGACTGCTGTCATGGCAAGAATGCCAATTAACACAATGAGACTGATCGCCTTGGCAATTTTTTTTAACGATAAAATTCTTTGATAGTCTTTCATCCAGGCACTTTGGCTTAAATTCACACGTTAATCAATGTGCTTAGCGGTATTATCACTAACAAATTTTCGACTCAAGAAAAAGTAAAGAGTCGCAGACAATTTCCCGTATTTGGCACACAAGCTTGAAAAAACCGGTATTGATTCAATCAAGATCAGCGGCGCCATGCCGGCCCGTAAAAACATCGATGAACCTGAGAAGCAATTCTATGTTGTCGGATATGCGGAAAACCTGGAATTGAGCATTCCGGTCATTTAATGGTGCCTATATGTACCCATATTTAATCGCCCAATGCCTAAAAGTTCCGGTTCCGAATTGTCAGGAGACTTGTATACTGCTTTAATAACGACGTAATATTGATTCCATAGGCCGGGGCAGGGTCCAATGTATGCACCCCGCTGCATTCTGAGGTTTACTCCACAATGCTCCTTTACCAAAGTAAAGCCATCAGGGAGATCAAAAGTCTGCCCCGGAATTGAGGGGACTGTGATATCAGTTGTTCCTTGAGAAATTTGATAGCTTATTATTCCGTGACCGCCATTATCACATGGATAATAATTAGCATCACTGAATTCTAATATCAGATGGTTTGCTCCGGAAGGTATGTTTTTAACTCTAATTCGTGGAGATGCCCCATCGCCACCATATTCTTTGCATTGTTGCCCTTTTGGAATTATTTTGCCATCCCATTCGGCATCTGCAAATGATAAATTTAAATCAACGATATTTGACTCTGAAAGATTTTGCTCTGCTTTTACAAGGGGTATCGAAATAATTGAAAGCACCAGAAGACACAAAGCACATATAAATAACCATGTTTTCATTCCGTCACGCTCCTTCTAAAACTACAGATCGATGATCCAATATAAGTTAATCCGTATGGGCCTTTAAATGTTTATTAATTTCGAAGTGTTGGAGCACAGGAGTGCTGGAGTAATGTCTGAAGGCTGGATGTCTTCTCTTGCTACCCCAATACCCCCAATACTCCAATACTCCATTACTCCAGGTTCGGGACACTTTATAATAGCCTCTTGGGATGAATATCACTGCCGCCGCTCTTTAATGCCGATAATCAAAGGCACAGCCAAGAATCCCCCTACTCCGAGGACCACTCCTGACCACCCCATGGCTTCAAAGAAGAATCCAGCCATGGTGATTCCCATCCACCCCCCTGCATAATAGAAAAGAACATACAAGGCGTTGGCCCGGCCCTGGCTGTGGGAAAGTTTATGGTTAAGCAATCCCACTGCTGTGGCATGAATGGTGAAAAACCCGGCGCACATTGCAAGCAGTCCGGTAATTACGGCCAACACCGAAGACATCAGTAATAATCCCAAGGCACCTCCAAGAATCAGACAACCCAGGATAAGCGTATTGCCTCCGCCGTAACGTCGGGAAATCTGACCGGCAAGCGGTCCCTGAAAAATACCCAGGATATAGACCAGGTAAACCAGTGTGATCATTTCAGTGGAAAAATTAAAGGGGTTCCCGGACAATCGGTAGGGAAGATAGTTAAAAATGGACGTGAAAATGAGCAGTCCGGCAGCGCCACACAAATAAAATGGGAAAAGGTCTTTTCTGGTCAATAAAAAAATAAATCCGCCGGAAGGTCCTTCCTGTTTTCTGATACCCTTTTCATCGTGGCTGCTGTCTGCAGGTAAGATCAGGACGGCCAGAGCCGCGGCAACAACAACCAGGACAGCTGCAGATATAAACGCGTACCGCCAGTCCAGAGGCGGATGAATCCATCCACCTAGTAACCGCCCCCCCCAATCCTCCCAGAACTGTGGCAGCCACATAAGTTCCCATGACAACAGACAACCGTTCCTGCGGCAGATTTTTAGACAACCAGGCAGCCAGACTTGTGGTTAATGCTGGAATAAATAAACCTTGCACTGTGCGGGCTCCTACAAGAACTTCAAAATCATTGGTCATGGCGCAAACCATCCCTCCCGCAGTTACAAAAAAACCGCCGATGCACAGGATCGGACGGATGGGAATGCGGTCTGACAGATACCCGAAAAAAAGATTGGACAGCACGATGCCCAGAATCACAAAGGAAACCGTGAGAGATACTTGTGCCGTGGTCACATCAAACTCTGCTTCCAACACCGGTAAGATAGGCTGAGTGATGTAAATATTGGTGAATGCAGCAGTGACCAGAGCACAGACGGCTATTTCGATTTTAAAGGATTTACTTTTCATTTTTACCCAATTATGATCTAACATGAAATTGTCAAAATCATGGATGGGATCCCATGAATAGTGATGCCTGGCTATCCTCACCACCTTACCCAATGGGACAACCGACGGCAACAGACTTTTTTAAATACAGAATTCTTGTTATCTATACTGGCCGATGTGATTGAAACCGTTGCTATTTATGAGTAGATGCTGGATGCTGGGTACTTGATGCTGGATGGCGAAGAATGCACTGTCGAAGAATTCCATTAACATCCAGTATCCAGACTGCCGGGTCGTAGCTCTGAAAGAGCGAAGACTGGAAACCGGAATCCAGGATCAGTCAATAGCGGCAATGGTCTTCATTGCTGCAGCTATGTGTGATTTCAATTGTTTATGTAACTATAGGGTATATTAAAGAAAGGGCAAAGGCAAATGGTCGAGACAATGCGAGTAATGGGCGCGACCCGCGACGGTGTCGCGATGAGCGAGATACCCAAGCCAACGCCGGGTCGGGGTGAAGTGCGGGTCAAGGTGATCGCGCCAGCAGTCAACGCAGGGGAAGAAAAGGTCATCAGCAGAGACTTCGTGGGGCGATTTTTACATGCAAAAACCTCGCCGCTCGTGCTCGGATGGGACTTTGCCGGTACCGTCGACGCCTTCGGAGACGGTGTGACTGACATCGACGAAGGCACCGCCGTGTGGGGCCATTTAGCGTACTCCCCGTCCCAAAAGCAGGGTGCTTTCGCAGAGTACATCACGGTTCCGCGTGAAACTATCGCAGCCAAGCCCGATAACGTGCCATACCACGTGGTCGCGGCTACAGCTACGGTTGCGCTGACGGGCCTGCAGTCGCTGCGAGACCTTGGCCGACTCAGTGAAGGCCGCAAGGCACTGATCATTGGAGCGGGTGGCGGTATCGGCTCGGTCGCCGTTGGAATGGGCAAGCGCCTCGGTGGTCACGTTACCGGTGTATGCAGCACCAAAGACGTGGAACGGGTCGAGGCCCTCGGAGCAGATGCGGTGATCGACCGAAAAAAGACCGATCCGCTGGATGCCGAATCGGCCTACGACGTAGTTTTCGACACTCCGGCTGTTCACTCGTTCGGAGGCTGCGAGAAAATCCTGCGGGCCGGCGGCACCTATGTCACCACGTTGCCGAAGTGGTCCCTGCTCTCTGGTAAAGCACGCACCCTGTTCAGCTCCAAGCACTGCTATTTCGTACAGGTCGCCTCCAAGCGCGCGGACCTGGAGTTGGTCGGCGGTTGGCTGAGCGAGGGGCTCGAAGTGCCAATCGACTCGCGTCACAAGATTGCCGATTTGGGCGCCGCCCTAAAACGCCAGACCGAGCGCGGTCGGGTCGGCCGGGTCGTCGTCGACGTTGTCGAGGGGTGGCCGTCGTGAAGAGCGGATTGTGGATTGCAAATTGCGGATTGCGGATTTGTGGTATCGCTTCGCTCTATCAAATAAAATGGACCATTCGACAAAAGACTCACGACAGGCAGATTTCCTTAAATCCGATATCCCCATTCTGCAATCCGCAATTAAAGAAAACAAAGGGGCCTGGTCCACGCTCTGCTGATGGTCGCTGATTTATCCCGTATCGAAACCGAACAAGCCTCGGTCGATGATTTCTTCAGCAACTAACTCCGGGACGCGGGTCTCCCATTCACCGAGACCCCTCTTGATCTTTTCGAGCATGTCTTCCGGCTAAATATACATGTTGGCATCGCGGTACTTTTCAACCGAGAAAATTAGTCATATTAGTCAACAACGTTATATATTAAAATAACTAGTGAATATACTTCTGCTAGTTACTATAAAAAAAGTAATAGGAGAATGATCTGCGACATGGAAAAAAAATAACCTCTTGATATCATAGTGGC
>Ga0209367_1002923_pt1 | contig 22914 bp, 18 predicted proteins | sample WorMetLIZISLAND2_FD_187412 | JGI IMG/M metagenome (GOLD analysis project Ga0209367, IMG submission 187412) | Marine gutless worms symbiont microbial communities from Max Planck institute for Marine Microbiology, Germany - Olavius geniculatus... ... | reverse complement strand
CCGAATGTTGTTATCTGCAATAAACTTTTAAAGACTCAATTAGCGCACAATAAACAAAAGGTGCTTTATTTAGCAAAATTATAAGTTCCTATAACACCTGTGTTCAAAATTGTCAGAACTTGTGCTCAAAGTGTGCCCCACGTGCACGGACACAAGCGCTCAGACGGCGGCACCACTGGCTGATCGCAGCATCAATGATCGACTAATCGAACTGCGCCCACCCGTTGACGAGATGCGTTTTGAGTTCATCGATGTTCATTTGACAATTTTGAACATAGGTGTTATAGGAACTTATAATTTTGCTAAATAAAGCACCTTTTGTTTATTGTGTGCTTATTAAGTCTTTAAAAGTTTATTGCAGATAACAACATTCGGCGTTATGTAGCAATTTGGAACATTTGCGTTTAACACGGTAAGGTGATGACACAAATTAGGTGAGGTGGAAAATGAGTGCACCACTGCACCTCGCATATATTTGGATCGTTTGCCATCTTTCTGCCAAAAGTTATCAAAATCGGTGGAAATTTGACGCAGTTCTGACAAAAACAAATCTGCTTGGTTTTTTTTGGGACACGGTGTATATGATTATCCTAGAAGGCGGAGCATTGGGTTGCGAGGTCGCCATGCAATGCGATGATCGAGATTCAGAGGACTTGGCTCAGAGTATTTCTCCATGCCGACGCCGACAGCAACGCTCCAGTCGCCAGCAGAGCGACGGCACCTCGGCGGACCCCGATGCAAGGCGGTGCCGCAGTCTATCCAGCGACCGAAAGAGGCAGGACCACAGTGCGGCACGGGCTGCGGACGACATGGATATGATTGACGGCATTCAACCGCTTGCCCAGGCCGAGGCTGGTCCATCTGATGATAATGGTGTTGCCGGAGGTAGTTTTGGTTACAGCTTGTCGCTGAGTCTGTCGGTTGATAGCGTCATGATTGGCTCGGCTTCTGGCAACAAGCGCAAAGCTGGTGCTACGTTGACGGGCAAGGACAAGAAGTCGCATCGTGCGTCGCTTTAGTCGCACTTCACTTTGAATGTCACATTAACTCACAGTTTACTCTCAGTGATCAGAAAAACCAGGTTTTCTTTAAAAATCTTGACCTGGCACTTTTTTGGGCTTTATTTGTTTTTGTCAATTTTTTAGACAACACTCTAGATCCTGTCAAGTAAATATGAATAGCGAAAGTAATCAGAAAACCATTTTGGTATTAGAGGAGAAACCAAGATTGGCTTAAATTAGCGCTGTCTTTTTAGTAAGTTTGGATACCCAAAGCCAACAAAAAACCAGTGGTTTTTTGAGTATGCAGATCCTGCTGGGTGTTTCACGCCTGATTACTTGAATGTCATGTGATGACTCTAGTGTCACTTTGAGTGTTACCTCGAGTGCCTTTCTCATGTCACTAACTGTCGCACTGTATGTCCATTTTGTTTCATTGAATGTGGTTAATAGGGCCTCTGTGTGTTTGTTTGTAATCAGTATTTTGCTGATGCATAGATCTGCATTGTCTGTTGCCACAGTTTGAAGTTTTTTTCAATTTTCATTTGCCACTTTCTGACCTGTTCGTTCGGGGTTGACCAATTTAACGGTGTCATTTATATTTACCCCTGATCGACCCCTGTTGCCATGGCAACGAAATTTGGAACAAAATGGGCCATAACTCGGCTCCTTAAAAGATAATTGCATGTTGTTTGCACCTACCCAGCTATTTTCGGGCCCGGGCTATTTGACGGTGTCATTAAAATTTTTTCCCTGGCGATTCCTGTTGCCATAGCAACGAATTTTGGGACAAAATTGACTATAACTCGTGGTCTGTCTAAGATATATCTGCAATTTTTGGGGATGGGCCATTGAATGCTGCCAACCGAATTTTCCCCGAGCAATCCTCATTGCCATGGCAACGAAATTTGGGACATAATGGGTTAGACCTCGGCTTACTTAAGAGATATATTGAAGATCTTTGCATCAGGTGGGGTGTTTTCAAGATCAGTTTATTTTAGTATAAGCATTGCGCAATTATTCGAAAGTGCACATACACCCCCCCACAAAAATCGTACATTAAATATATGAAAAATCGTTATTGTCTAGCAACAAAAAAATTTCTGACATTGCTATAATTAATTTATCGGACATTAGATTAGTATGACATTTTAAAAGTTAACGACAGAATCTTCTAATTCGAGAGCTGCTTAAAGCGAGGTAGGACACCCGCCCGAACGTTATTTGATAGAAAATCCATAGAACTAAGCAAAGTAGCTAGTATATTCCAAGATAAAAACAATTTTAAATTTACTTTACGCACTTTATGTAGATATAAAACAGCACAGATCACAATTTAATAATTCAAACATCACCATTACACAATGTCAGAAGAACTTTACTGACTGTGTAATGGTAAAGTTTGAATGATTAAATTGTGATTTGTGCTGTTTTATATTTACAACCACAATGTCACCCTTACACTGTAGCCTATATAAACTGGACAGTTTTTTTTACATAAATAGATGTAATCAATGAATGAAAGGATGTTGTCTGACTACAGGCACTTTGCAGACCTCTATCTTAATAGTGATGTCTGTGGCCTAGTGAATGTTAAGTGTATCCATCATTTGCTTTAGAATTGCTAGTCCACTGATTAATACTCAGAAAATACTTGAAGGTAGTCATTGCCTGCATACTGACTGTAAATTTTTTTATGTTGCTGAACCATTATGTCCATATAGATGGCATCGTTGATTATTTGGCTGATTACTGTTGTTGATATTATGCCTTCGTGTTTTTGCTGGTTAGTCACATGATCACTTGTGAAATATGTTATCAGTCTCTGCAACAGTGAACATGTTTCTTGCTTTAGACTGCCAGCAATGTACGTTGCTGATGTTACCTTATACACCGTGTCTCAATAAAAAATGTGCCACTTTTATTTTTTGAATAGCTCCATAAAACATTGGCTGATTTTGATAATTCTTGGCATGCGACACCATGAACAAATTTGACGTAAATGGTCATAGTTTAGCCCACCTCACTCTTATCCTGTTGCTACACTACTTTGTGAAATTTATAACTGGTAGTTTGGCCGTTTACAACAATGAATTCGCACTGGGTAGCGTATGCGTCGGCTCAGAAATGATTAATTGAATAGTGACAAACATGAGTAACAGTTATTATTTCTCAGAAAGTCTTAAGTGTTACATCACATTATTTTTATTACTGCATATGCTCAAATGTCCGCTTCCAGCACGAACACAAGCTGTAGACGTTTACGCGACTTGTCAACAGCACGTTCAATAACTGCGTGACTCAAAGCTGCCCACTCACTGTTGATGTGCCATTTCAGTTTGTCGATGTACAATCTTAAAATGAAGACGAAACAACAGATCTTCAGTGATTTTGTGGTCTCCGTAATTTTTGGAGAACAAAGTATGAATTCATTGTTGTAAACGGCCAAACTACAACTTCTCATTTTCACAAGTAGTGTAGATACAGTTTAAGGTGATGTGGGTCTATAGTCATTTACGTTCAGTTTCTTCATGATGTGAGATGCCAAAAATTATTATAATCAGCCAATGTTTCACAGACTTATTCAGAAAATAAAAATGGCACGTTTTTTGTTCAGACACAATGTACTGTGCTGTCAATAATAATGTGATGATTTCTAGTTGAAGCTGGTAAAATTAATATTGTCAGTTGGTAATTGAAAAAATGACGAATTTATATCATATATTGCTGGCGCATGCATGTTGTTAGTAGTAAATTATATTTTACTTTCTGTTTCATATATCCGGAGTCCTTGTGACTATTCAGCATTATCTGACTGTTGCAAAATAGCAGACATAATACTATGGGACCATTTGTAGATGGATACATATAATTAGTTGTGACATTGACGTGTAGCATGCATTATGCTGTAATATGCCAGTACTAACGTATTATGTGTGTGAAAAATTGTTACTGTCTGTCCTTGTAAGAAAAGTAATCGTGTATGACCTCAGATTATGCACATGGATAATGTCGGTATTGCATAGTCCTGCCCCTCCCTCAGTTTCTTAGGGAAACATGTTTGTCTTTTTTTTTGTTTGACTGGATCATATATAGACTGAACAAATTTCATAATGCTCGTATAGAGGACAATTATTCTTACTGAATTGAGTGTAATATGAATACCGTTTGGCAATTGGCAATTTGGAAATTCTGCTGCTTTGTATCATTACCTAACTTTACATTTTTTGTTGATTTGCTCCCCATTAATTCTGATATGGTGCCATCAGGGGCATACGTTCCACTCGCAACGAGTTTATTTTTTGTGTTGCTGTCGCCTACATCATAGCAAGCAAACATTACCATTTGATGTCAAGTTTCTAATTTTTCTGTCACTTTGCTGCACTGTGGATATTACTTGTCATTGTGTCGAGTGACGAGTCATCTGTGAGTTGCGAATGTGCATCAGGAACATTGTGATACATCGATTGCTGTGTTGTGTTTACTGCTGGTGTGCTTCAGGGATTGACCGACACGAGTTCATCTTTCACTGCAGTGTTGCACCTAGTCCGTCTGTTGTAGCACTGCACTTCCGTTCTGATGTGCTCCATTTGTGTTGTCATGCTCCTGTTCTGTTAGTTGAGACATTTTGTGTTAATATGTATTGTCCACCACTTCTAATGCTAGTAATATATGTCAGTAACAATGGAGTATACGAGACATTGCTGTTTTCATCTTAGCAGTGACATTTTGAACTAAATGGATCCTAAAAAGAAGACAGACCATGCTGTTGCGATTTTTCCATCTAGATGATCCAAACTGGACTGACCGTGTTAGAACAGGGCCTTGGTGTCAGACTGCTAGTCAAACGTGGTCAGTTTTCATGTTGCTGTACCTACAGCATTTCATCTGTATTTGTACAGTGCTAACGTCTGTATTTCCTTAGCCATTGACTTGACATTGTGTTTCACTGTTGAACAATCTGACTGCTTTGTGGTGTGTGCTGTGAGACTTTAGTGCCATCGTTAACATCATGGGTGTTTTTTTCTTTTGTGATAACATTTCATATCAGGCTGTGTGTGTGGTATTATGTTGGCACCACGTATAGTGAAATGTTTTTGTTATTTGCTTCCTGGACTTATACTAAGACTACTGAAGAGATTTCATTTTGCAAGTGTATTCGTTTAGTTTTTTTAGGTGTTTCTCATATGGTGTACTGATCTCTGTCTGACTTAACACTGCCATGTTACTGTGACTGTGACCGCATTCATTGCATATAGGCAACAGCTGGTTTATATGGCCTATTTAGATAACATAGTTCAGTGCTTCTTAACCTAAATACAAGTCTCAGGACCTTGCAATTGCCTGGTAGAAAAGCACATTTTAAAAAATCTTTGGAAAAATGTAGTTCATAGTTCACTTGGGTTGCAAGTTTCAGTTGACCTTGGGTTGTGAAATTTTATTATACTTTTAAGAAGCACTGATGTAGCTGAACTTGAACTTAGTGCATTGTTGTTTTGTACTTGCTTTACTCCCTTAGTTTTTTGTTTGCTCTAATTTATGACAAAACCTTGCGTTTGTGCAGGTATTTGTTTCTGTGTAGTGGAATACCATTGTGCTACTCCTCACTTGGTGCAAGATAATGACCCATTCATGTTAGGGCCTCCAATACCAACGATGTTTGGTAATACCAGTATTTTGGTATTCAAGAAAGGCAATACCGGTATATGAGTATTGATACCAGTATTTTGTTCAGTGACGCTGTTAATGAGTAAATCTTAATCTGACTGGCAGAAGACAGGCAGTAAGTAGTTGTAAATAATAACTTCATAGCGTATAATCTTTTATTATACAAATACTTCCAGTCCAGTTCCGGACTTATACATCCCTAATGAAGTCACTTAATGATTTATCTGACATCAAGCATCAGAAGAAAATCCCTCGGCTGTGAATGCTCTTTTTTTTGCTTCTACAGATGTCGCTTTGAGGGTCAGTGAGTAAGCCTAGGTAGTCAAACGTAGGCTTAAGGCCTTATGACTGGCACAGAGCGATTGTGACTCAGTGATCCTTGCCGGCCTCTCTCACTAGGCGGATGTTGGTTAGTCGGGCGACACTGCAACTTCATCCAGCATCCCAACCGCCCGTGCATGCAGCGTAATGCACAGATGGCGACTCGTAGGCCTTCGTGGTACAGCTGCGGCGCCCACGCTCACCAGCTGAACAAATGGCCAGATTGTGCAGTGATCACGCTGACGACTTCTAGAATTGCTGATGCCGAAAACTACTGTACTGAACAGTGCAATATCAGTATTGATACCGGTGACATTCAGGCCGGTATTCGGTATTGGAGGCCCTAATTCACGTGCATGTCAGTGCATTAAAATAGGCCATGGGAGCACAGTAACAGTGTGAGGTGTGATCATACACTGGATCTAGTACTTATGGAACAACTGATGGGAACAAACGAAACTGACATTTTTTTACATTTTTATACTTACAGCAAAATTCAGTTTGCATGAACATCAGAACGAGACAGTCAGTCAGTCAGTCATCTTAACAATGACAGATCACACAAGTAAGTAACAAACCACAGAAACGGAAATTAGACTAACCAACATCCTGCCCAACAATCACATGGTACTTTGTACAAATCAAGTACGTCTAATTCCACATGCCAAAAAAATTAACAGAATAATCAATCAACAACGTGCAAAGGCCATTGCACCAAAACAAAAAGTGCAATAAGATGTCTGAAGTATTCTGAAGAAAAACATGAAAACAAAATTTTAACACTGTGTAAACATTTATTATATGTTTACGTTATATTATATTATATTCTACATTATATTTGCTTAAACATATCAAGTTTTAAAGTAAACAAGCAAAAAGAATGGAATGAGATGGTAAACTCATAAGGTCATTACTCCTACATGAACATGTATAATCCTGAACGCCACTGGACAGCTGTAACAGTCGTGTATGGTGGATCCAAAAGCCGGAAAAAAGGGGATCAGAAGCATTTTGGCAATCATGCACAATTAACACTTAATTATTTCGTGTTTTTTAATATTTGCATCTGGTTTGGTTAGGTGCAGAATATGTCGAAGGCTTTTTGCTTCAAAGAGGAATGTGGCCGCATTGGCCAATAGGTATGACTGGAAGGGGGGGGTCATGGCCGGATTGCAACCCCCCTTCCTGGATCTGCCAGTGCAAGATATATCAGCAAGCAAGTGCTAACAGAGAACAGAGGAGCGGCTAAGTCAGTGTTGCTGCTGATGGTGTTTTCTGATATCAGCTAACCATGCATCAATCTGCTGCTTGAGCTGTGCGGCCGGCTCTACCATGTCCATTGTCAACGGCTGCCGGTTGAATGGGTCAAACTGGTCACTGCAACACGGAACAACAATAATAATCATAAGCCAACAATAGCAATTTATTGCTTTTATTGCTTTTACCAACGAACAATATCCTCTTTTTTGCTGTGGAGTCAGTACGAGTTACCTATTGATTTCTTAAGCAAACGTCTCTCGGCTGTTTTATGCAATACTGACAGAGTAAGCAGCAACTAGAAGTGATCACAGATCTCAAACTCTACAAAGAATACTGCTGTCACCAGGTGAATACAAAGAGACCACATGACCTTGATACAGACTGAGAAACCCTGGATCTAAATGCTGCAAGTCAAGAGTTTAGTTTAACCCTATCTGCTACTGGTGAAGAATTCTGGAAAATTAATACCCTGGTACCACAAAGGTGAAAATAATAGAGTAAAGCACAGTTAACGAACCTCAAGATGTGTCGGGCGATGGTTGCTCTGTCGACGATCTTGCCCGAGCTTGGCAGAATCACGGGGTCTCTCATCAGTTCCCCCATGATTGGGTCCAGAAAATCTTCTGGCACATTTGCCAGAGCTTCGTCCTCGGCTGCTTGCTCACAGCCAGTTGCCTGCAGACAGACAGCATGTTGTTAGCTAGAATTATCCACACCATTTAGTCTCATAGTGGGAGAAATCTACTCCAAGTCAGCTGAAAAAACTGAGGGCTTTTCAACCGTGTCAATATAATGCAACATGAACTGTCAAACACCAGATATTTAAACTTTGTATTTCATATTATTTATTCACAGTTTTAATGTGCTCATTTGTTCGAGTACATTTTCACAATTCTTTCGGAACCTCTTGCTTCTCCACATATGGATTGTAAATCAAACAGTGTTAACTGTTAGTTAAAAAACAAACACTATGACAAAATTACATTTTATTCGCATAAAAATAGAACTTGCTTACATTATCAGATGAAGAACGATGTCACTTAATGAAAATGTCACATCAGTAAACAAAAATTGCAATATAACTTGCGATATGAGCCTTTACAAGCAATCACTTGCACTGGTACTGACAACAAAAAAATCATCATGATAGTAAAAAAAGTAGCATTAGCAATGTAGTAGCATACACTACAAAAGCTGGTACCTTAATTTTAAGTCCGAGTTCGCTGAATCTGGCGATGATGTCGGTAAACTCGTGTATTTTGCAGAGCACTAGCTCGGCTTGCTCAAAGAGCTCATGTGAGTATGACCGGCCATCACGTGCGACCGCTCGACAGAACTCAGGCGAGTCAAAGCCGAGATGCACGTAGATGTGACAGATGTTAGCGACCAGCTCGCGAGGCCGAAACTGAAACTCTTCGAAGTTCTTCACCTTCAGATTCTTCTTCTTCGGCCCGACCTGTACCACCATGTTATGCCACTTCTCAGAATTTTAGACCACCTGCCATGTGATATTCACATTCACTCAGTCATATTCATTTCACTGGTCTGCTCATTTAGCAGGCTTACGACACCATTTTCTTAAATGTTCTTCAAAAGCTCCTATGTTCAGCTACTAAATCATATTTGCACAAATGTTACAGTCTTTCGATCTTCTGTCACTAATTTGATTGATGCTCATAGTGGAAATCTGTGCCTTAACTGAGTAAGTGGTTAGAGCTCAACTCAATGCACAGCATTCAACTCTGGGAGCCTCCAATCTATCTGCTGGGACCTTAGCCTAGGACCCGTTAATCCCAAAACCTATTTCTGTGCTTTGATGCTGCTTGTTAGGTAACAGAAAAGGCAGAGTCTGCAAGCTAAGTTTAGAGTAACTTCAAAAAGTCAACTCATTAAACAAAAAAAGGACATATTTTCGTTCCACCTCAAGGCGGCACGGATACAACTACATGGAGTAAGAACGGAAAGGCAAAGAAGCAAATGAAAATAAAGGACTAACTACTAACAAGGTGAAGCAGGAAATAGTTGAGCATTGCAGCAATGCGGTCGATCATGACGGCATTGCTGAAGATTGAGCGTATCTCGGTCGTAATCATCTCGAGGCTGTGAATCGTCTCGTTGCCCATGATGTTGTGGAAGCGTGCCAGCATGCTCATGTGTCTGTATCCGTTCTCAGCCTCGGCACGCTGCGCAGCCGAGAGACCCGGCCATGAGCCCCCATCACGCTGCTCCTGCTTCTCACGGATCTGAGTCATGTACTGTGAATATAACAACAGACACAGACAATTAGCAGTAGCAGCAGTACGTTGGCTGGCTGACAAACCCAGCCATAATGCTATTCTTGTATCTCACAGATCAGAGTCATGTACTCACAAATACAAGCGTCGAAAATTCAAGGTGAAAAATGCCTATAGCACTGCACTCACTTAACAGTCAGCTATGGAAAAGAGGTGGAAAACAACATCAGTTCCAAGTTTAGTCTTAAATGTCTGCAGACAGTGACACTGTTAAGACATCACTTCTGATAGCAGACTGTTCCAAGTTTTTGCCACAGCGACGAGGAATGCTCAGTCACCTATCGTAGAAAAACTGTGTCATCGATATAGCCAGTGCCAAGGTCAACGATGAATGCAGCAAAAGGATTAATAACTAGCAAGCACGCATACCGACAATGCCTCATCAAGCAGGAAGATGGCATCGTTGATGAGAAGGTTGATAAAACGTAGGAACAACGGCGCTTCAGTGTCATTGATGTGCTGCTCTGCATAGGACGCCAACGCCTGCACGCCATACAGCACAGGCAAGCTGCTACGTGAAACTAGCAGCAATCAGATGTAATTACTTAAAGAGAAATGCATACTACCTTGACTGAGCTGTGTGGGTGGATCAGCATTATTAAGGTGGATATTGAAATCACCGTTAACGATGAACTCATCACAAGAGTTACAGTAGCAACCATAGAGACGAAGGAAGCAGAAATGGGTTCGAGGCCAGCATTTTGTAGGCCAAGGCCAAAGTCAGTAGTCCTCAAGGCCAAGTATGTGGCCTTCGAGGCCAAGACCACTAGGTCAGACCAGTAGTCTTTGAGGCCAAAGTCAATGTCATTAAGTAAGTAAGTATCACAATTTTCTACTGAGCATCAGAAGCCAGTTTAATGTTATTTAAAGGTCCATGGCCACGGTCAAAGTCACTCATGCAATTTATGTAGCTCTTAATTAGAAATTTCATCTTGCATATATAATGTGTTGATTTAAGCTTTATAAATATATGAAATCAGTGCATGATTGTGATGAAAATATGACTTTACGTTACATTATGCAAAAACAATTCAAGAGACGAGCACAATCGGTGACATCATCGGCGCGGCCCATCAACATCATGAATATATATGGGCCACGCCGATGACATCACCGGTTGTGCAGCCTAGCTACAATGGCATCGCGTTTTTTAGATCATGTCTGTAAATTGTCAACTTTAAATGTAAGTTTCTCCATGTTGATAAAACGCTGGGTGCTGATATTACTGTCAAAATTATCAAATGATTATGCAGTTTTAGGATAATGGATAAAATATATATGTTAATTATGGTGTCCATGGACCTTTAAACTGTAATGAACCAGAAAAATGCTCAGACACTGTTTCAGTGGATACATAACACAAATACCAAAAACTCGTTTCACAGAAGACATTCACACAAGTGACTAAAGGCCAAAACTCTTCGAGGCCAAAGCCAAGGTCACTATTTTTTGTCCTTGAGGTAAAAGACAGCCTTCAAGGACCCCATTCCTGGAAGGAAATAAACTCATTAAGAAAGACAGAGACACTAAGAAAAAGTAAAAGATAATTCGGAGGAGGCAATAGATGTTACGCATCCAATGCCTCACAATTAATTAACCCGAGTAAAAAAGCTTTTCTCAGTATAGATTTCTTAGAGCAGTAGAGGGTCAGAAAGCTAATAACAGAACCTTGAGTGAGTCTCGATGTGAGTCAATGTGCCAGATGTATTCAAGCGCAACGTACATCGGTTGTCTGTATTTAAACTTGTGTTCAAACTGAACACCTTGCCCAGTCATCTCAATGCCAACAAAGACACTGAGCAGAGATGCCGACAGCCGGTCCACCATTGCGTGTGTCCGGAACAACTGCTCACGCTGGTAGCTGACAGACAAAAAACATAAAGCAAATAAGTAAGTAATTTGCATGGTGCATCAACTGTAAGAAACGTCAAACATGCTCACTGCTTGGTGTGCAAGTAGAAAGAGATGTAAAACGCTTGAAATGCCGTCAAATGGTAGACAGAGTAAATGTTGATTTTAAGCTTGTTTGGAAAAGCATGCCAAGTTGATAAACTGGCATGTCCAAATAAATGAAACAATAAATAAACACACAAATGCAAAACTAACAATCAGATAACTATTAAAGTCTGGTCTGTTTTAAGTTTCATTTGCCCAAAAAAACAACTATTACAAAAAGTTCACATTTCAGGCAGGATGGCATGAACTGTTTGACCAACTAACAGCATAAGTGAGTGAGCAAATTTTAATAACTCGATTCCTGACTGACGGATGATAGGTCATCAATCCAAACAAGTATTTCCAAACAAGTATTTCCAAACAATCGGCTGAACTGATACTGACAACCACACCACGACAGTCATGAGAAAATAAACATACATGAAAGATCCAAAAAAATCTAATATACAGCACAAACTAGCTCTGTCAAGACCAGCCAACTAGAACTTAACAAACAGCTAAAGTATAAAAATTATTTTTAAAATGTGCAAAAACCCATGATAGGACCTAGCACACCTGCAAAAACTGCCCACATGTCTTTGCTTATAAATCAAATAAAAAGTGATAAGTAAAATAGCAAAAGTAGCTGTAACTGACTGTGTGGAAAGGAGAGTCATGGACGGCTGATTGGCCATGGAGCGCGGAGGTAGCAATGTCTCAAGTGCCTCAGCCATTCCGGCACGTAGGTGAGGATTCCGCATGAACTGCGGACTGGCCATAAACACCAGGATGAAGCTCAACAGCTGCTCCAAATCAGCACTGCCGCGCTGCTGTTATTAGCACATAACAACAAACAACTAGAGAAAGCACTCGGAGAGCACAGGTACCTCCACCAAGGCAAAGCTATTCGCCAAGTGGAGTCACCATCTTCGGTTTGCCAGCAGTTCCCATATGCCCCCTTTAACGCAATGATAATGAAAATTTCAAAATAATCCAAAATCCAGGATTCCTGCCAGATCACCCCCAAAATTGAATCACTGGTAGTTTATGCCATGCCTGACATACCCTCAAAATTTCAGAAAGATCCGTCCATAACTTTTTGAGTTATCTTGCTAACAGACAGACAAACAAACAGACAAACAAAAACCGGCAAAAACATAACCTCACTGGCGGAGGTAAAAATGTTTAAAAGTACGTAATGCTCTTTACGATCTCAAAGCTACAGAGCATCACCTGCCATACAGGATCACACAGTGTCTCATGCCACCTAACACCGGCAAACTCGCTCCACCTTAACCACAGCTAGGCAAGCCAATACTCAATTTACCTACCCTAGAGGGATGAAGGGCTGAGTTGACCTATGTAGTTGTTTGTCAAACATGATGGTTTACATGTCTGCAAACACCCAACCACCCAAGAAGTACTAACAGCTTTATAATGATGCATCCAAAAATTGTTTGTTGTGGTCATCTTTGTCATATCACGGATGTTGTAAAAACATCAAACATGCATGCTCAGACAACACAGAAACACAGATGCATGATGTCTCGAGTACCATCTTATAGTAGTGGAGAGATAAATTGTCTTGCAGCAGTAGTAGCAGCAGCATTAGTGAATAGAACACAACACAGCAGAGACGGAAATGGAAATGGGTCACTCGGTCAGCCATTTTAGCCAGGTTGGGTCGAGTCAGGTCACGGGGCAGTGTGCGAGACCCAGCTTTGAATTTTAACATGCATGTTTATCATGCCGTTGTTACAGCAAGCAACATAATATAAACTAGGAAATTCTGACATAGCTATCAAGCCGTGGTCGAAGTACTATTTCTAAACACTCAATGACCATATCACCAAGTTGGGTCAGGTCACAGGTCAAAAATCCTGATGCAATTCCATCCCAGCAGTAATTGGCCATTAGATACCTCAAACATCTGATCCTTGAAGTGGCGCAGAAACAGCATAAAGTCCTGCACATTCTCAGTGAACAGCTCCGGTATGAACTGCAGCATGACCGGAGCTTCACACGTCGTCCTAGCAACCGCTGCTGTATCAGTGTTGTTGTCATTAGCAACCAGCTGCACGAGGTAAGTGGCCGTCGCAGTGTGGAAGCTAAAGCAAGCGTCGAGTAATGCTGGTTGACTCAGAGCGGCTTTCAAACTCAGGTAGACCGTCATTACTGCAAGACAATCAACTACAAAAACTCAGAGACCTCAAACATCAGTGCTGCCACCTAACCAATACAACGAAGCTAATCATTTATTGATCTGGCCCTACCCCTCCAGTCCTTCACTACCAAAATTTTATCCCAAAATTCAATAAAAAATTCCCAGATATGAATTCAGAAAACCTGGATCTGCATCACCACCAAAACAGAGTGATCAGTCTCTTGGCCAATCTCCACCAATTTGCAAAAATTCATAAAAATCCACAAATAACTGTTTTACTAGTCCAGCTGACAAACAAACAAGCCAATGGACAGACCCAGTTACATAGCTCACACCTTCTTTGTTTCAGGTAAAAGTAAAACTAGATGGTCTATGCCAGAGCATGAAAAACAAATATACTGGTATGATATTATATCACATCATTATATCACACTCTGGTGCCCCGCATCCATAGCACAGGGGTGCCACAGTATACAACAAACATTAGGCCTATACAAAAACTACTAAAACATGCAGTAATAAAATGAAAATGCGATAAAAACCAGAATCCACAATCAGCGGAAAATACACCACAAAACTTTAAAACTATTGCTTCAACACAACAAGACAAAACTGTTTCGAAGTTTTTGTCTGCCGTGTCGTCAGCAGAAATTTAAATGTCTTTGCTAACATCTACCGTACTCAAACTGTGGTAGGCATGGGCACGAAATTAGCATATTTATAATATTGATATCTATGCGCCTGCCTAACTCACCAAAATCGTTAGGGCCAACAAAACACATTTTTACAATTAACATTAATTATTTTAATAGCACACATTTTATCATCAAGCACAACAAAATTAACAGGCATAGGTAACAACAACTGTAAAACAACTGACTTCATTCCAAGTCATCTTTGAGCTTCTGAGCCAACTGTCAGTCAGCCGCAGCCTGCTAGCTGATATCATGGTAGTAGACTAGTAGTAGTACTAGTAGTAGACTAACAGTACTAATATTAGCTGGCATAGTAAGTAACACTGACTTCATTCCATGTTGTCCTTGAGCCTTGGTGAGTCAACCACCGCCTGCCAGCTAATCTCATAGTCGTAGACTAGTACTAGCATTAGTAATAGCAGTAGCAGACTAGCAGTAGCAGTAAACTACTGCTAGTAGTAGTAGTAGTAGTAGTAGTAGTAATAGTAATAGTAGGTGTAGTAAACAGCAGTAGTAACAGACATTGTTCCATTTCATCTTTGAGCCTATGAGCAAAGTGTCAATTAGCCACAGCCTGCTGGCTGATATCATAGTAATAGACTGGTATTAGTACTAGCAGCTGGGACTAACATAACGTACATGAGACTAAAAGCGGCTATTTTTAGTCTCAAAGTCTTGCGCAAACTGCATGCCACATCCAGGTATTTTGCGGGGTACGGCGTTGTTGACAGGGCATACCCCAAGAAGTGCCTGGATGTAAGGCCACGACGTGGGCACAACGTTGGCACACAGGAAACGATTAATTCCGTGCTTCTGATTGGCTGAGACAAAACCGCTTCCAATCCCGTTAGCTATTTTTGTCCCAGCTAATAGTAGTAGACTACTACTAGTAGTAGTAGTAGTAGTAAGTAAGACTGACTTCGTTCCATGTCATCCTTGAGCATCTCTAAGTCAGGCCCGGCCTGCTGGCTGACGTCACGGTAGACGTCTTGTATCCGATGCAGTTCACGGTTGAGTTGAACGAGGCGCTCGTGCAGTACGCGGAAGCCAAGACTCAGCGTGTAGTGAGTCATGTAGAAACACTCTGTAGCAAACGTGTATGACGTCTCCAAAGTCGCCGCTGGTCCGTCAGCATTGGTCGGTATCATACACGTGTCCTTCAGCTCTGTACCACAAATATGTAAATGTAAATGTACATACAGCTACCCGGCACAGTAAGTCCAAGTGGTGAAGCCACCTAGTGAATGATTTATCATATACACAGTGTTTCATAAAAAGGACCCCTTTTGTTTTTTTTTCATAATTCACTCAAATGATGATCAATTTACACAAAATTTGTACCTGTTGTAGGTGAAGAAATAAGTAAATTCAAAAAATATTGCAACAAAATATGGCAGTTGATTAAATATTCTTTGCTAGTCCTGACGTAATGCTGACGTCATAATGTGTCACGGGTACAAACTGGGGAGTCTCAACTGGTGCTGTCAGTTGCTACCCTGCTCCAATGGTGAAAAAGAAAAAAACTAAGCAAACTACAGACGGATGGCCTAATAAGTTGCCTTTCATTGTCAAGTAACAAACACACAACTGTTATGTGGAAATCAAACATAATAACAACAGCAGCCTAAAATGTTTTCATTTTCCAAAAAATAAATTACTTTTTGGATGCTTATTATCTTACCAACTTTATCACGTCCTCCAATAGATAGCATTATGAGATTGATGACTGTCTGGAGGATAACAGGGAAGATTATTAGAACTGCCACTATCAATACATATGCACAATTATAATCAGCAGTTCTTACAATTTTAGGTTTAGGTCGTTTTTTGTGTTGTGTGTTTCATAAAGGTTAAACTTTCTGTAAATGTTAAACTTTTTGTTTCGTTATTATGTGTATATGCAATTTTACCTGCAAAGGCCATCCCTGAAATGACCTACACTGTGTCGGGCAGGACGTTAAACTCTACTTATTCACTCACTCACTTACCGACTGTATAGTACTTTCTTAATGACATGACACTAACTGAAAACGAAATGATGAACATTTCAGTAATCGTTAAAAATAGCTTAACTATGATAGCCAATTTTCAACAGTATTAAGATCCCAGAAAAACAACTCTAGAAAACGTTAGAATAATCCCCTGTGGACAATATAACAATGTGCAAACAAAACAAAATGCATGTCAAGTTAACTGACCGATCATGTGAACTTTGCGTGCACGTGCCTCTGTACGGTCGCCGGTGGTTGCTAGACTGTAGGTTGGCTGAATGCGTAGAACCTGGTCTGAGCCGGCAGATATAACTGGAGCTGCAAGTCTCAGCATTATGACAGCAAGATTGATGAAAAATGCGTCGGAACTGTAGACTGCATTGAACATCTGGGGCATCATCTGATGTGACCACATCTTGGCTCGACCTTTCAACACAAAATATCGCAAATATGAGAATAGCTCTTTACTGAAACCAAAAACCCTTGTCAGTACTATGAAGCATAACCTGCCATATAGGATCACTCAGTGTAGCCTGCCACCCTATACAAGTTGGATTGCCCGCACCTCGCCTCAACACTAGCCAAGCAGACTGGTAGTCGATTTACCTATGCAGGAGGGATGGAAGGCTGAGTTGACCCTGGTGGCTGGTATGTACCGAGATGGTTTACCTGCTGGCAGACCGTCAATCATCTTAATAGTAACATGAAAAGGAAAGAAAGAAAAAAGAACAAAAGAATAGTAACCACTACATTATAACATAGCAACATGAAAAGGAGTCCAATTCATGACTTTTCAATCATAAGTCTAATGTCCTAAACATTAAGTCATCTATACGCCATTAACAGTTACTCAGCAGCAAAACCCAGGTTAGTTGGTTATCATTTGATACAGTAAGTTTTAAAGCAAGAAGTTCTTATAGACTAGAAAATACAACAAAATTAATTATCCATTTCAAAAAATCTTAAAATAGGCTACACATGTTCATCAAATTACACAAATACAAAGATGAAAAAGTATGTCTAAAAAGCAAGGTACCACTTTAATCTAGCATATAAATTTTTAAAAAATACTATGTCAAGTTGTTGACATTTGAGCATCCAATGTTGTCTTCTTTGTAACAACTTCTAAAGAAAACCTGACAAATAAAGGGTGTGATTTGGTGAATACACATATAGCTTATTAGCCACGTGCTGTATCAAACTGTGACAACATTCAAAAATCCTAAAATGGTAGTTACTACGTTAGGCTGTACCTGCATTGGCATGGAGACAGCCTGCAAGCCAGTCCAGCATAGCATCCTTGATGTTTCCACCAAACTTCAGCAGTGCATAAATAAACCGATACATCCTGTCTTGCAGCTGTTCAAGCAACTAAAACAACAACAACAATTTCAGCGACAATTAACCACAATGACCACCCTGACCACTACTGGAGCTGGTTCACGTTGAACACGGTACCTGTATAAGAAGTTTCGGCAATCAGAACATATCAAACAAATGCCTGCTACTACAACTACTTTCAGAATTACTTCAAGTTCAGAAAATCTGCATAAGTTAACGGAACTTTTTGGAACTACTGTAACAAGAGTTTATAAAGGCCAGAAGCTCTTCCCGTCATTAAAACAACAAAATCAATCAAACAAACAACAATTTAGCAGAATTTCACAAACTGCACCAAAGAATTTCACAAAATTTCCACAAAAAATGGAAACCGCTAGCAGTTAAAATAATTTAGCGTAATGCAAAATGCACAGTGAGTGAGTAGGTAGTTTATTAGTCATACATTAGCAGCACACATCCATGCCACAATAGCCACATCAAAAACAGACAAAAGACAATTGTTAAATGTAAAAAAGTTCACTTAAAAAACAACAGTCTTCTAAGTGCCAATGCTTTCAGAAGATTTCTGAAAATAATAAAAGTTGTGTAAACGTAAAATAAAAGTATAAAAATCGATTAAAAATGCAGACCTGATATATCATGTTCTCAGTCGTATCAACCTCGGGCTGAGAAAGTCTTGTTGGATGATCAAAGAATTCAGCAGCTGAGCCATCAACTGGTGCTAGACAGCTCACTGACAACAGCCGGCCGAGCAATGAGTTTTCATATTCTTTGCCCTGCTTCATGTCACGTGGCTTTATGTATTCTATGACAACCTACAATTCACAGCATGAAAAAAGCTAGCAGATATGACATGGTAGACCTCGTTACTACATTTTTTGGACATTTGCTTAAGACATTTTGGTGCACACCACATTAAAAAACTTTTTGTCAATAACGTCTTTGAATAAAGGGTTGAAACACTATACAATTCATCAAATTACAACATTTGCTGATTTCTAGTGGCGAATAAAAATCATTCTGAAGAAAGCAGCAGCAGTTGCTGACATTTCAACAAATTACTAAATGCAGGTTTAATTCATCTAATTCATACAGCTTATCAGTTATTAATGTGCTACCAAAATTAATGTTTTACTTTCAAAGAAGTAATCTATAAAGTGGCAAGAATTGACTTGACTAGCTGTGGGCAGTGACAACCACCATCAAGTAGGGGGGTGCCCCTGATTAACAATATGGCTGACAAACAACATGGCAGAGAGATGGAGACCTCGAACCCAACTAATATAAGAACCACTCAAAATTCCTCATCTCTTCAAGACATTTGTCCTTCTATATAGGCATAAGACAACAATAACAAACTGCCTAACTCAACAAAGGCCTAATTCAGAAATTGTATTCTGAAATTCTTTTTAAGCCAACAGCTTAATTATACTTAAAATTTTCTTATACATTTTCATCTAACATGCATTTTTAAAAACATTTTCTGAAATCTGACTTTCCTAAGTCTTTTGTAAGTTTGACCTACAACTTTTAATAAATTAGGCCACTGAATCAATCAGCTGCCACTTCCAAGATTGTAAAAGTGCTCCTGGTCTCAAGTCTGTCTCATGTAAGAAGTGCTATAACAAATACCAAACTTTATCTTTTTTACCTTTTTAAAGTAATCAGAGAAAACCGCACCTGAGCCAAGTGAGTGTTCCTGGTAAAGAAGAAAATAAGATTGGCGGTGGTGATGAGCTGTGATTGGCTGAGAGTGGCATGTGACAGCTGGTCACGCAGACGGTCAAGGGCCGGATGGAATACATCAAAAACTGATCCTTCATTGCTGTTTGACGCTACCTCGGTCGCAACAAACTCAAAATACTGCGCGACTATCTCCATATCTATTTCAACACCCACAAATAAAATTAAGTCCGCAAAAATTAATGTTTATAAATCAATCAGTCATTAAAAAACAATCCATTAAAATATCTTTAATATCGGCAAATTAAAATTTCGTTAAAAATCTTAACAGCCTCAAATAACTGACGATCAATGTTTGTAACCTAATTTTATATCACGTAAAACATGTCAACAAGATTATTATTTTTATAGTGTTACTTTAACAGTCTTCAACACTATGTGCTCTCTCAATTTTGCTTTGGTGTAAACAAGATAACAATAGCCAGAAATTGAATTATGCAGTTTTCATTGTCTTTCTTGACTACAAAACTTAATTGAAATTAATCAATTAATTTCTGGAAATTTATCGATTAAAATGTTTAATTAGTTGCAGCCTTAGATGAAATCATGATGGAATTCACCAAACAGGAAATGCAGCAGTCAAACCCATCAAAGTTGACATGATATTAAAGCACATATTTGTTGTCAAATTTTGCAATTTATCATATGTTGCAGCTGGAGTACAAAACAGCAGTCTAACTTATTATTATTATTTAGTTTAATAGCTACGAAACCATCATACTGGCAAACCTACTTGGTGAAAAGTACTAGCAGTTAACTGAGCCAGCCTTTTAGTGAATGTAGGTAGCCTAAATGGTTCAGACATTCGACAAGCTCACAGACAAAGAACCATGCTGTTGATGAATAAACTTCTCACAAAGAACAAGATAATGCTCAAATGAAAACAAAATTCTTGTAACAATACATACCACTGTGAGTCTGTGTGGATGGGGTCATAAGATCGATGAAGACTTCTGAAGGTGATTCCGACATAGCAAAAAGATCGACTTGTTGGAAGCAGAGTCGACTGTTGAGTGAAATTATAGTCTCACAGCGATTAAATACTTCATGCCAGCAACCAGTCTGCTGCCACAGTGCAAAGAAAACTTACCGTAGATGGTATAAAATACTTAGCGGAACAGTTACAAAGCACTTGCTTGAAAACTTGAAAAATACCATAAAACACAAAAAGAATGAAAAAAATATAACGGTCAACTGCTGCAATCACTTACATGCTAAATTAATAAGCTATGATTAAACCTCAGAACTGCACAGTTTTTGCAGTTTTTGGAGCCTTAATGTTGCTTGTTGAATAACAGAAGAGCACCTGGTGTGCAAGAAATCCTGCTATAAAATTTCACCTTTGCAAATTAGATGAATGAAAAAAATTAAAAAGCAGCAGTTCAAAATTCAGTGAAAATGAATTTTAAAAAATAAAACATAAAAATGTCAAGAAACCACAAATTTATTCAAGGAAACATAAATAATTCATTTTAGCAAAATTTGCTTTCATAATTACCGTCTTCATAATTCCATCTAAATTCACTATCACCCGCTACACAAAATTCAAAATTACCGGGTACTTTAAAATTAACTTATACCTAGTTAAATTAACAATGTTATCATCTGAATCACTAGTGTTCACCGTGTCAGCTCCTGACTTTGTCTTGAGTCGAACGAAGCTATCACACAGATAGCGGACTGGATGTGATTCAGCTGCAGAGTCCACGATACCAGCCTTATCAACAAGATGCTGCTCTGGACTGGGCATCATCACTCGCTCAAACACAGCCTTCACATACAGATCCAACAGTTGCCAAAACTAACAATATAGATTACGGATATTATAGCATTGTCGGTTTTGCTTTCGGCTTTCAAAGTCCCCAGCAAGTTATGGGTTAAACACATTAGAAAACTTAACCAGTAAATTTTGAAGTGTGACATTATGTTCATCACTAGCTTTCTTGACAATTGCTAACATAAATTTATATTTTGTAAACCACATCATTAACTAAGTTTAGCTTAGTTGTACCTATTTTATTTAAATTGTACTTTAATTTTACCATTTATGGTAATTAAATATGTACAGTGTATAATATAGCACCATGGATAAATATAACGAACCAACTCGTCAAGCAATTAACAATTTAAAATGTAACAATAATAGTACCAGTAATAGCTACTACTGGGTCAACAGGAAACAGTCAGAAAATGATTTGATAAAAAATGTGTTTCAAACTCAGAAAAAAATATGAACAGTAACTCAGCAAACGACACATCTATCAGAAGGTCGTTCCACACACATGAGATGTGTAAAAATGTCTGACTATGGCATTTAATTTAAACTATAATAGCAACTTTAGACTTGCATGAATCACACAAAATTCATTGTTTCAATATCTAAGTAAAGATACAGCTTATAAAAAAGCAAAGGAAAATGTTACAAATTGATGGTAATGGACTGATGGTACCTGATCTAAGCACTCTATGTCCAACCATTCTTGATTATCTAATGATGCACAGAGATCCTCAAGAAAAACACGATTACTTAGATGCTTAGTTTCTAAAACAAAACAACAATTATTGTGCTCAGTACTGTTAAATCAAATAAGACTCCAAAGCTGAACACTACAAAAACAGAGACACAAGTCTCGACATCACAGGACCAACCAGTAATATCGCCACTCATGAAACAACAGAATAGCTTAGTATTGATAAGCCTTAATACAGTTCTGGACAATGGCTGAAAATAATAACAAATTCAGTCATTTGTGTCACAACATAACTGGCTGAATGTAACTTACAACATTTGCTATCTGATAACAAGTGCACCTTACTGTCGTAGAGACCACTGTGCAATGCGCTTTTGTTTACCGTTCAGCTTCTTGGTGCTCTAATACGCTATGCTGTTGACTAATAAGAAACACGGGTAATCTATCTATTCCACCCAAAATTTGGGGACATAGCCAATGCACCTCAAACAATGTTGAGGCTGAAAGGTGCAATAACTTTGTGTAATTACTTAAGAAATAAGAAGTGACCAGATCTATGTGGCCACAATACACATCAATGTTGCATGCACCAAACAGGTGAACAAACAATTTACAGTGACAAATATTGGGCCAGTTGAAGAAACATTGAGCATGTTTTTGTAAAAATATTACACTGTACATCACTCACCCAGGTGCCTAATTTTGACTCATCCAACACTCCTGTACTAAGACACAATACAGAAGCAGGTGGGTCAATAATAGGGTTAGAACAATACCAAAAAAGCTACCCAATACCCAATACTATTGGGTCCTGCCGATACCAATACCCAATACCAATACCGATACCAGTGCCTTGCTCGTTGCCCAGTGAAGCACTGTATTGATTTAATGTATTGATTTTTCTACAAACTCTAGCCTATGTGAATGCTATGGCTAGTAAAGTTTGATGCATTAAACAGTGTTTTTAAAGGTTTAATATGCAAATAATTTACGACTAGGATTAAGTTATCATATGTCCATTGCAGTCTAAATG
>Ga0209367_1002921_pt1 | contig 22924 bp, 15 predicted proteins | sample WorMetLIZISLAND2_FD_187412 | JGI IMG/M metagenome (GOLD analysis project Ga0209367, IMG submission 187412) | Marine gutless worms symbiont microbial communities from Max Planck institute for Marine Microbiology, Germany - Olavius geniculatus... ... | reverse complement strand
AATTTATGACAATTCCAGAGTTTTATCAGCAGCTTTTGTACGGATGTTGCTGTTTACCACGTGTCGCACTTTAGCACTAAGTAGTTGACATTGACTGTCTTGAGTCTTGACTTAGTTTAGTAAATATTCGTTGTTCTGAAATTTCTTCTTTTGCATTAGCACAGCACCTCGAAATAACGTCTGTGTGGCCCGTGAATTTCTGAAACTCTTTCCGTGAATTTTCCGTGAAATTTGACACATTTTAAAAATTCTGCCGTGAAATCATGCATTTTTTCCTGTGAATTCGGTTGGTCCCTACGCATGCGCTCATGCTAATGCTTACGAAACAGTCCAGCACCGATTGGCAGTAGTTTGTTCGAATTTAAGCTTCCCTGAAGTTATCATACAATTTTCGCATCAACAGTTGCATGATAAAGTTCCGAAGATACACATTTTATGTTCCAATAGATATTCGTTAATTATTCTACGTCCATTGTCAAGATAATATGTTTACCGTATACGGCATAGCAACGGCGCATCGGCACTCTAGAATGCCGTTTATTTATCCATTAATTAATTTATCCAGCAAAAAGACCACAGAAAACAGATATAGCACAAATTTAACATATCCAGATCACAAGTATAATTGAATTTAACGTCTTATAAATCGATACGAATGAATTTTTGTTGCTGTGGTAAGGTTTCGATCGTATGTTTACTGTAGCAGCGAGACATCGCCACCGAAAAATGCAATATATTCATCTATTTGTTAATTTATCGAGCACAAAGAGAACATAAAATGAATATGGCAGAAATCTAGCATATCCAGATCATCAGAATAATTGCATTAGATGTCTTATAATTCGACTCGAGGAAGTTTTTTGGACAGGATAAGATTCGAATCAAACAATTTTTTTATCTCAGAAAAAATTTGTTGCCTAGTGCGCATGCGTAACCGCGAGTTGAACCGAGATCAAAATTTTATCGGTGGTCGGATGGCAGTTCAGAATTGAACGGAGATCAACGCTTGAACCACTTTGGTGCAACGCAATTTACGGCTGAACTAGGTTCAAATTCAGATTTGACCCGGGTTCAAAGTTGAACGACGTTGGTGCCAGGCGCCCTAAGAGATCAAACAGCAGAGTATTCCCCCTAAGATTAAGAGCTTGCATTGTGGCCAAAGGTGGCCACTTTGAGCACAAACTGTAAAGGCAATTTCAGAATGATTGTCTTAATGACTGTTTCAAATAAGAATCTGCTATTAACCATTATACACTCACTTATCTGTAGTTGGCTGCTAATTTTGGGACACAGTATATCTGATGTATGCAGCATAATGACTGAAAATGAATTATTGCATCTTGTTTTTTTGTCTGTAGTCATGAGTGTCCTGATGTGTTGGTTGCAGCGGATGTGTCGGCGTGTGTTTATTTGGACAATAAGCTGGTGAAGCAGTCGGACTGGAAGCCGATGAGCCAGCAGTGCTGGGACCTCCGATTCACTCTGGATCTCGATCGGGTCTGATATCATCGATGTCTTATTTGTATGATCTGATTTATTAGTGGAAAAAACACATGTTCAGCATTTAACTGGAATAAGTTTATGGGAAATAAACTTGCTTTACGTGTGGGCACTACTCAACATGTGTGGGAAACCATAATTATGAGCGGGTCATTCTTGCTGACTGTGTTTCAAGTAGTAGCTTTGGCTTTAACTATTAAATTAACTGGGTTTTTATCTTTACATTTTGCATAGACATGATGCTAAGATGCAATACAGCAGCTACTGCTGTAGTGCATCTTAGCCATTGCAATTCTGTCTGTCTGTCTGTCCATCCGTCCGTCACACGGGTGGATCAGTCAAAAACGGTGCAAGGTAGAATTACCAAATCTTCACCGTCGGTTGCCAGGAAGACTCTAGTTTTATGAACTGTAAAGCTTTTCCATAAGTTTAAAGGGGGTCACCCCAAACGAGGGCACTAAATGAGATGGGGGTAGGAAAAATTTGCGATATCCAGCCAATACGCCGTTGGCTGAGTGCGACTGACTTAGATTTTGTTTTACTGGGCTTTCAAACATGCACCGTGGCCGTTGTGCGTTACCGTTTACGTTAGCAGGGCTTTTCTTTTTTTTCTACGGATAGAATGATTTGCAGAAATAATTGTTCACTAATTTACTGATTGTTGTTCGATGTTGTTTCAACTGATTACAGTCACGGGAGCTGGTAATCACGGTGTCGTGGAAGGATTATCGTCAGATGTGTGCTGTTAAGTTCTTGAAGCTGGAGGACTTTCTGGATGATGATAGGCATGGACTGGCTTTGGATCTGGAGCCGAAGGGACTGCTGTTTGCTGAGGTAATCAGCTACATACTGCTTGCTGATAAGTTGATAACTAATCTTCACATTCTATATATACCTAATTATTTTGGCTGTGCTTTGTATTTATATCTGATATTGTTATAACATTTAAAATGTTGGGTCTATGGGCAGCATCTGTTGGCTGTGTTCTGCATTTATGTTGTAAATGTGAAATTTGAAAATGTGATAATCGTGATGATAAAATGACTGTGACTGAGTTGAGGTTTTAATGTCGATCATTATTCATGAAATGAATGATGGTGTTGTGCAGATTTTATATTTTCTTTGTCACTGTTTGAGTATTTGTCTAAGATATTAAATTTTTTATTAATTTTTTTTTATATGTTTCTTAAGCAATGGTGGATATGTTTTTTTCTTGAAATGTTTGAGAGGACAAGGAACAAGAAGATTATTTGTAGAATGCCATATTTGCTTTTCAGTTTTGCACACTGTTAACTTTTTTGCTTACTGTAGATAGGAACAGAGTGTTTCATTAGTGCTAATGTTTTATCAGCATTTTATTGCTTGTGAATGTGGCATTTTTAGCCGACCGTACTTAAGTAACAGTTGATCTATTGGTTGTCGTCTGTCTGTCCATCTGTTTGTAACAAATGTACTCTGGCTAAATGGTAAATCTTCAGGAAAAATTTTTACTCAAATAATTAGCCATGCATCTTAAACTCAGGCATTCAGAATTTCAGCAATCCTTCAGCAATCAGCAGTTTCAGCAATGGGAACATTTTCAAATTGTGGGTTTTCAAATTTTCAAATTGAGGGGGGTAGGAAATTTAATGGAAAACTGACCATATCTCGGAAACAGTGAGAGATATGGCCAAGGTTACTATTGATCACTAATAGGAACTGGCATACACTTTGTCAGATTAGATGGAAATCATTGACCTTGGATGACCTTGAAGGTCACTGACAACCAGTACGGTCGGCTATCCTAACGACAGCTGGGCTTCTTGTTTTTTATTGCAGATCTCGTTTCAAATCAATCCCATGCTGTCCACCAGACCTAAACTTCAACGTCAGCGCAAACTGTTTTCCAAGCGCAAAGGTCTGTTGTAAGCCATTTTCCATACGGTGATAAACGTAATTATATTGCCTGATATTTTAAATGATGAAGATGATAATGAATTCGATTTGTATTCAGCGATTGAGTCGTAACATCGGAGTTGCTGGTGGCAGCTGATGTAATTTTCGTTTGTATACTAAGCAGAATGAAAATGTATTCAGCCTAGCCTTCCCTCAAATATTTTACTGTGTAACTCTGATTCCATCTTTAAGAAACATTCTTTTACCACCTGATTGGCTGTCATCCTGTGCTTTTGTAGCTTTGCATATTGGCACTATATAAATATGATTGTTAGTAGATATAAAATTTGCTACTCATTACAGCATTTTTGGTCTAATGTTTTGGTCGCTAGTGCAGCATTGTTAAAAATCATACGGATGATGTTTGACACTGATGGACAAAATTGGATAATTTTATTCATTTTCGGAGTTATTACTTGATACTGTTTGTAGATTTTCATCCTGCAGTACTGGCATTTTGCAATATATGTAATGTGTTAAGATGAAAAAGTTGGATAGTTGTGATAATATGGCAACAGTTCTGCACAAAATGGGTCTCTGTTATGTGTAAGAATTTGCTGTAATGCTTGTAGGCCGGAATGTGAGTCGGCCGGCTGACATGGACTTTACAACGTGGACAAGAATGTTTGTGCGAGGATCTCTTCAGACACCAACAGGTGAGAAATATTTCTCATACCTTGTGTGTTATATGTACGGGCTTCTATCCCCCCTAATCCGGAGTCAAAATCAGGGCAGAGCTGCAGCAATTAATGCTTATCGTCAAAATGTATTGCTAAAATTGTTCACTGATTATCAACATTTTAATTTTTAATTTTCTTCCCCCCATTTTTTACTCGAGCCCCCCCTCTTTTAGGCTCCTTTTTAAGGGGGTAAATTGCCCAATGAAAAATACAGCGGAAGTTTTGTTACGGTTGTTAATTGTTCAGTGAAAAGTAGGGGAAGAAGCTTTGTTGGCCACACCACCAGCTTAATATAGTATAGTTTATTTATAAAACTAGAAAGCAGTCAGAGCCCGCAGACCTCCGCCAAGGCCATGTTCTTCGCCAGGTGGCAGCACCATATTCGGTTTGGCAGCGGTTTCTTTTATGCCCCATTGAAAGCAATGTTAACGAAAATTTCAAAGTAATCCAGAATCTAGGATTCCTTCCGGATCACCCCCAAAATTGAATCACTGGTAGTTTTTGCTGTTCCCGACATTCCCAGAAAATTTCAGAAAGATCCGTCCATAACGTTTTGAGTTATCTCGCTGACACACAGACAGACAGACAAACAAACAAAGTGTGGCAAAAACATAACCTCCTTGGCGGAGGTAATAAACCATGTTAACATGTAACTGGCCGTCAGGTTGACTCAGCCTTCTACCTTTCGTGGGATGGTAAAATAAGTGTCAGTGTTTGGGGTGAGTAGTAATAAACGGTGACGACGGATGTAGTTGTGTTATTTTAGGTGGATCTGTGGCTCAAGTTGATTGACTTTTTCCATTAATCGGTGCATTGTTCTTCAGCTTTCGCATTGGCAGTGATGTATTGACAGTTTTGTCAACGTTAGTCATAACTATTAATCATATCACTGCGGTAGTGCTATAATGATGCATGCTCGGTGTCAGTCATTGATATTTTGACGTTGTCTGTCTGTGTAGGTCAGCGGGCATCTAGAGTGGCAAGAAAGTCAGCAACGGATGAACTGGCGGGTTCTGATGGTGAGGTTGCGGAGACGGAGAAACCACCAACACCACCACCTTCACTGCCTCCCGACATTTTCCCCGTCACACCCAAAGCTGCCACGGCAAGCCGCTACATCCTTTCATTCTATTGCGTGGTGGCGTAGCGTAGCAGTAGTGCATTTCATCCGATCAACAAAGTTACTTTACGCCAGGCTGGGTTAGTACTTGGATGGGTGACTGCCTATGGGCAGGTAAACCATCTCGGTTTGTAACCAGCCACCTATGTCAACTCAGCCTTCCATCCCTCTAGGACAGGTAAATCGAGTATCAGCGTATCTGGCTGGGGTTTACACGGAGTAACCTGTGTCGGGTGGCAGGTAACACTGTGTGATCCCATATGGCAGGTGACACTATAGCTGTGTGAGGGTTTTGCTCATTAAGAGCTATGCATCACCTTTACCTTTGATTGTAATAGATGGTGGAAGTAGAAGCCGGATATTTATAGGGTGCATGAAAACAGGTCATTATGTGCCGGTGTTTCATGTAAATAAAAATGTTTTTTTAGTAGCCATTAGAATTCTTCCGGTTTGACATCTGTTGTGATACTGATGATTGGGATGTGGGATTGTCGTGTGTATTTCGACTGACAGAATGACGTGGCTAGAGGTACAGCTGCATCACATAAACCAGCCTCTGAGTCTCAGCCGTACCAGTCTCCGATGAACTCACAGCAGCAGATGTCAAGCAGCAGCAAACATTCAGCCCCGGCTCCCGATCTGCCACCACGACCCACTCATTTACCCCCAACGTCTCCTGCTGCTTCAGATACCGCTGCTCAACAGTACGTTGTTGTCAGAGCTGCAGCAATTAATGCTTATCGTCAAAACGTATTGCTAAAATTGTTCACTGATTATCAACATTTTAATTTTAAATTTTCGAACATAAGTTAACAGACTACTGAATTTTAGTGAGTGCCGGGGCATTTCCTTGACTTAGTACCAGCTCCTTAGCTGAATCGGCATTCTAAACAATCCACGTTTTATGCATTTTACCGCTGCTCATTTTTAATCCTTAGCAGTGCCTGCTGTTTTGATGAGATTGTGCCTATGTAAAGCTAGTATATCTCATTGTATGCATGTTGCAGCCGACGGCGATTTGATAGGTTATCTTTTGACAAGTTCAGGTGCATTGCGGTTCTTGGTCGTGGACACTTCGGAAAGGTCTGTTGGCTGTGATGCTTACGATTATTTGAGTTGACCAATTACTGGTACTGCATGGAATACTATTACAGAGAAAAATATATTCAATTTCATTACTTGTACATTTGTGCTGAAATGTCATGTATGATTCTAGTAATGGTTATTGTGATAGTGATTTATCAGAGAATTATTGCTTTTGACTCGTTTAATTGTAATTGGCCAATTTTTGTATAAGCTACATGTTAGGATTGTCATTTTTAGGAAGGGTGTTATAATGGGCGGACCTAGATTGAGCATTATTATTTATCTGTCTGTCTGCTAAAGCATACAGAATTAATTACTACAGAATACCAGAAAATTCTGCATGTAAGACGATAATAGTGTTTTTATTGGTCATTAGTGGTCAGTAGATATGTGGGTGATAATTGTGATTGTTATACCTCAACGCAAAATAACTGCATGCGATTGGTCTAAATCACGTCATGTAACGTTCAGATATACACCATAGTCACCTTCTCAGCAACAATGCAGTGACATAATGCCCTCCATGGGGGCACTATTGACGATAGTGCCCTCCCAGAGGGCACTATTTGATTGGCGTCATCATCATGCCGATGCCAGTCACACCTTATTAACATTTAAGACGTCTATTACCATGCCGACACCGAATTTATGTATTGTGGCAAAAACGGTACATCATATGTTATCAGCAGACAACCATGTTTACTTTATTCAAAGAGAGCGTAAAATACCACAAATTTGCATAGAGGCGTTGAGGTATAACAAAACAAAAAGAGACTGGTGTCTCCATCATTATTGAAAAGTTTTTTCTCTCAGTTCATAACATGTTGCCCTCGATCTTTGATCTCGAGCAACAAAACATATTACGAACTTTGGGTGAACAAATTTCAATATTGGTATAATATGAAATGGCAACATCCATTGTTGTCTGACAGGTGCTGTTAACCCAGTATAAAGAGACCGGTGAATACTTTGCCATAAAAGCTCTGAAGAAAGGTGACGTGATTGCTCGCGATGAAGTTGACAGTCTGATGTCTGAGCGAAACATCTTCGAAGTAGCAAACAGAATTCGACATCCGTTTCTTGTCAACCTGATGGCATGCTTTCAAACTCCGGTTTGCATCCGTTTACGGCATTCTTGTGATGCTCATACATTGTTATGGCAAATGTGGAAATTATAAGTTTAATGAACAGAGATAATTTGTCTTCAGTTTTCTTTCCCAAATACTTCTTTAATTATTTCTTGTATTTGTACTGTACAACAGATGTATCACATCGCTTTTAACGATCAATGATCATATTCCTCTAATAGGTGTTTGTTATGGACAATTTATGTAACAGCAGCCTGCGCTAATTGCATTATCTTGTTCGTGCTTTGCGGGTCCACCCCATTAAGCCCAAATTCCATTACGCCGACTTTGCGACAAAGTCCGGGACAAGTTCGCGACAAAGTCGCGGACTTGTCGTAGACACAAATCATGAAAGTCTGCGACACAAATCACATCACCGACTTTCATGATTTGTGTCCGCGATAAGTCTGCGACTTTGTCGTGAACTTTGTCGCCGACTATCCCCATGCCTTGTAATGGGCTAAATTCCATTCGAGCGACACAAACGGGTTTGTCACGGATTTGGTTTTTGTCGCAAACATCTCGACATGTCGAGATATCTGCGACTTTTGTGATTTGTGTCGGCAATTTTCACCGAAACTTATAGTTTCATGATTCGTCACCGTTTGTGTCTGCAACTTTCGTGATTTGTGTCCACGATTTTCCCCACAGGGAAGTTTCGGTGTAAGTCAGCGTAATGGAATTTGGGCTTTACCCAACAACTCAACCCTCCTTAGGCTGCCCATGGGGGAGGTGAGGAGCAAGGTGAGGGTGCACATAGCTAAGGTCCAAGAACTCAAACGCCGCAGTCTGGGTCTACGATCGTGCAACACAGAAGCCGCCAGAGGAGTATGACAGACAGACAAACAAACCGCACATTATAGTAAGATGGCTTAGATGTGATTGGGTGCATGACATCTGCTGACAGATGATGGTAGCCAGCCTAGTCAGTTTCACGTAGCTAAAAATAAACTCATGAAACAGGAAACTAACAATACAGCACAGCTCGAGGACAGAAAATCATGGCTTTGGCCTCAAGAAGGTCTGGCCTTAGCCTTGGCCTTGGCCTTGAAGACCACTTGCCTGGACTTGGCTTTGGCTCTGGCCTTGGCCTTTAGATCCCTTGCTTTGGCCTTGGTCTTGGAAATGCCGGCCGTGAGCCCATCCCTGATGTTCAGTCTGCTATCGTGTTTTGTTTAATTATATGCAGGAGCATCTGTGCTTTGTGATGGAGTATGTCAACGGTGGAGACCTGATGATGCATATTCATACCGACGTCTTCAGTGAGCCGCGTACTGTCTTCTACGCAGGCTGTGTTGTCCTCGGCCTGCAATATCTGCATGACAACAAGATTGTCTATCGGTCTGTGTAAATATTTGTTACGTATGCACACATGGGGTCGTTCAGCCACTAACTTAAAAGTCGGCTTAATATTCATTTCTGGAATGATAGATGAACCATCTGTCAAGTCTTGTGTATCTCCTAATTGGGTGATCTCGGAGAGTTAACTGTCCATCGATTGGTTAGCTCATTGCAGAATGGCAGAAAACTTATTCTCTGTGGTTGTTATGAAGTTTGTGACGCTGATGTCACATTTTACGGCAAAGTAGTCCATCTGAGGTAGTCGAGAAAAAATTTGCTACTACAAATGCGTTCACCAAAATGTCAAAACAGTCATTCTTACGAGTTATATAAGTTCATTACTGAGGACAAGTCATTATTTCTACAGTTACGTAATGGCAGTGTACAGAAATGTGCTTTTCTGTTGTTGTCAGCTGCTGGTTAGTTAACTGATTACTGTGATTAGTTAACCAAAAGAATGAAAAAATGCACATTAGCCGATAACTACAAGCTGAGAATTCTTTTTTGTTAGTGATGTGCATGCTGGCAAAATATTGGAAGATTTGTTGCAGCAAGTAAGTAAGTAAGTAAGGTTATTTAGAAGGTGCAATTTAACAATAGCCACAATGCGCTACACTCTTAACGCTCTAACAAAAATGTCTTTAACTGCCGTTTAAACTTTTCAAAGTTAATGTCAGTTTGTCTCAGATGAGCTGGCAGACTGTTCCACAGCCTACGACCTGCAGCAGCAAAGCATCTGTCTCCATAGCTGCTGCAGGTTCTTCTGACGACACATGTCCTTGAGTTGGCAGAGCGCAGCTGACGACGACCTTCGTTGGAGACCAGCTGACAGTCGACGGCCAGGTAAGGTGGAACCATACCGGACAGTGACAAGTAGACCAGAGTGGCCATCTTGAAGTCCACCCGACGCCGAACCGGAAGCCAGTGCAGCTCCTGTAGCACCAGCGTTATGTGGTCATAGCGTCGAGTCCCCGACTCCAAACGTGCAGTCGCTTTCTGAACAGACTGCAGCCGGCTCATCAGACCGTCGGTGATGCCGTAGAACATCGAGTTGCAGTAGTCCAGGCGACACGAAATAAACGCCTGGACCAGCGTCTTGACGGCGTCGGATGACATCGATCTGACGAGCAGTCAGAGCTGCCGTACCTGGTAGTAGCCATTGCGACACACGGCGGCCACCTGTGCAGACAGCGTCAGCTGACTGTCGACGATGACGCCGAGATTACGGGCCGTCTCCGAGACGTTGATACCTGCCGACGCCACCGGAACCTCCAAAACGTTGACTTTCGCCAGCTGTTGTGGAGAACCCAACCACATCACATCGGAAACACAACCAGCACGATGACGGATCAACTACCAAGTCACTGAGCAAACTTCAAGCAACCGTACAACAGAAAAATGGCCAAAAACGACATTTAAGTAGCTAAACATGAGAAAACGCTACAACATGCCCAGAGGTGCAACAAATAAGTACCTACAAGTAGTACTGTAGGTGGGTGGTCGTCAGTTATCAGTGGCAGTGCTGTTTCATACAGGCAGATATCATACAATAAACCACCCAAACCTTATTCGGCTTGTAGAAATAATTCGATCTACAGCTGTTTACAGTGTTTCTCTGAAATCTTCATTCTTCATGTGCTGTCAGCTGACTCTATGAACATGTAAATGTGTGTTAAAACATTTATTCCAGTACTGATACTTTGCATTCTAAAAACTTTTGTTGCGTTTTCTGATGCTAAGTAGACTTGTGGTGTGGATTTTCTGTTGCATACAGGGACTTGAAGCTGGACAACCTGCTGCTGGATGCAGAGGGATTTGTCAAGATTGCTGACTTTGGACTGTGCAAGGAGGGGATGGGGTTTGGTGATCGAACGTCGACGTTCTGCGGTACGCCGGAATTCCTTGCCCCGGAGGTTCTGACTGAGCCTTCATATACGCGGGCTGTGGATTGGTGGGGACTTGGCGTGCTCATTTTTGAGATGCTCGTCGGTGAGGTTGGTGCCTTATTGTCTGAATTAGGCCGTGTTCACATAGACACAAGTACAAGTACCCGTTTACGGGTTCCAGTAAACACAAGTTTGCATGTATTTCAGTGGCATGTATTTCATATCAATGTTCACGTTGATGTGAGTATGGGTTACCTGTATAGTAAATGGCATGCAAAAAACGCTAATTTAATTTATACAAGCTGTGATGCTTTTGTGACGTGAGAATTGACATCATTGTTGAATTTTTCACTGCTAGAGGTGTGCAGTTAGTAAAATTATTAACGATGCAGTGAAATGTATTCACTCGTAAACTGAAACCCGGACTCGTACTCGTGTCTATGTGAACACGGCCTTAGTCTGCGGCATTGTATTTGTTTGTGGCATAACCTAAAAGCAGATCTTAGGGGCACCTCTCAAGAAAGCATGGTGTAGTAGGTGTGAATTTTTGTGTATGCAGCAGTAACAAGAAACTACGAGAATTCTGTAGAATTCGTTTGCAGTGCATATCTGTTCAACCTGCTTTGTTACTGTTCAAATCACCTGCTGATGTCGTTCTTGTTGGCTGAAAACGATCTCGACGTCGCGTTGTGTGGAACACTACACGTTGTCCCGGTATTATCCAGAAATTTACGGTTTGTCGACAACACCTTCTTGCCAAGTCGATGAAGGTTCCATGTTTAGTCCTGAATCGTCAGACTGGATTCTATCAGCACTTTAAACGTTCACGTAGCCTCTCTATCGGATTACGACCACCTTCGTGGTTTTCAGTATCTCAATACAAATTCTTGCGTGAGAAATTTATCATTTCTTACTCTAAATTAACATTTTCAGCCTATTAATGGCTCTTCACATCTCCTCACTTGAAATTATCTCTTGTAACTGCCGTTGAAGATAGTGATGCACGGATTCTCAGTTCTGTAAACATTTAATTCTGGCAATGTTTGAGTGTTGTGGTTGATGCCCAGGACTGGCAGGAAGCGAGCAAGCATTACATATGCGGATTATAGTCTTTTATCCTAAGCCAGCCTTGCTGTAAAATATTGGTGTGCACATATCACAACCTTACAGTGTTAGCATTGCCATCTTGTATATGAATAGTGTTATTTGTTCGTTGCAGTCTCCATTTCCCGGTGATGATGAAGAAGAGGTTTTTGACAGCATTGTGAATGAGGAGGTGCGATATCCTCGACATCTCAGCATCGAAGCTCTGTCAATCATGCGACGGGTATCACGTCTCATTTTTGTAACTAGACTGCTTGTGCATAAAGAACACGGATGGCCTTACTGTAGAGCATATGTCATTGTGGTACAGTGCTCAGTTAATATGAATAGTAAGGCTAGTAGTGATTAATATTGTTAAATAGTTAACTGTCGAAAAGTTACTGATTAATTACTCATTAACTTTTTGTTTTAAAAATTTAATGGGGTAACTGTCCAAGACAGTGCATTATATGTTTCATAGTGAAAGTTTATTCAGCTGACAGCTCTCGCAAATGTGTGAAGAAACAATTAGCAGGTGTTTGTTTATTCCATGCAGTCTAGTGTACAGAATAAATGTTCACATTCTTTTGATGGAGAAAATGGATTATCGTTTTTTATATTATTTTCATTGACTCTTGTGTTTAATGTTGTCTTAGTTATGGGAATTTACTCCGTAAATTAATGATAAAATTTAAAACGTGTTATGATTGATTCTATGATTAAAATTTTGTTCATTTTTGCGAGTTAATTGTCATGTACTTTGCAAACCTGTTGTCAGTTGCTGAAGAAGAACCCAGACAAACGACTTGGGTCCAGTGAGAGAGATGCGGAGGACATCAAACGACAGGCTTTCTTTCAGGTTAGTACAAATGTAGTACAGACAGCGGCACTGTTGTTACTTGCAAGTCAAGCGGATGAAGCTTTAACAGCATGTCAGTTTCAAGTTGTTGACTTGAGTTGAGTTGACTCTGGATATACACTGTGTCTCAAAAAAAAAACATCCCTGACATTTTCAACTGTAACTTGCAAACCAATTATCAGATTTTGATTATTTTTGGTACGAATATTCCTGACACAACTTGCCATCAAATGACCATTCAGTTTCCTACCTAACCCAACGTTTGTTTCTGCACTGCCTGGGGAAAACACAACCACTTTTTTATCCAATGCAATATGATTGCTTAATTAACATAACGTGTAAAAACACATTTTGGTCACATTTCTGACATCGTGGCTGACATTTTATTCAGTTTTCTGTTTATCAACTGCCTGCAGTAAAACTGCTTGAAGTGTTGGCCCACTATGCGAAAACAGGCACGCCTTCTTCATTCATTGACAGCAGTATTGACAATGTTCTGCTTCAGACTAATCCAGGTTGTACCAATCACTTATTGATTTCACAAACATTCCTAAACTTCATCTGGTAGACACACTGCTGCATGACAGTCAAACCTTGTAATAGACCAGTTGTTGGGCCCACAGATTAGGATTGATAGAATTTATTGACATTTTTTCATTCATTTTAACACATATTATGCTTGGTCTACTTTCCCCAAGTAGTGCAAAAGCAGATGTTGGGTGAGGTGGAAACTAAAACACTTTGGTAGCCAGTTGTGTCGGAAATATTTCTGCCAAAAATTATTAAAATATGCTAATCTTTCTTCAAGTTATGATCAATAATGTCAGGAATGTTTTTTTTTCAGGTTTTCTGTTTATTTCAACACATGTTTCGCTTGGTCTGCTTTCTCTAGGTAGTGCAGAAGCATACATTGGGTGAGGTGGAAAAATGAACAGTCATTTGATGGCAAGTTGTGTCAGGAATATTTGTATCAAAAATTATCAAAATCTGTTAATTTATTTTCAAGTTACAGTTGAAAATGTTGGGGATGTTTTTTTGACACACGGTGTATGTATTCAGCACTGCAGCCACTGAGGCAGATGGAAGTACCTTTTGCCATTCGCAATAGTTGTTCAATAGCTTCTTTTTGTCGCCAACTCAAAGCGTTTTTTTTCAACCTCAAGCCATCTCAGATTCGGCGAGTTTCTCACTGATATTGTGTGCTATATAAATTTATTTGCTTACTTACTAAACTGCCATTTTATCAGTGAGTTGGCATTGTAACATAAACGTCTTCTCTTTGCTCTTGAGTGTTCATAGTGTTACGTCGGATAAATGAGGTAAAATGGGTAGCCAGGTTGCATTCTGTTGATTTACTTGCATTTATATGGTATGAATATCCTTCTTATGTTTGACTTAGAGTCGGACAAGATGAGAAATCAGATTACATATATGAGATGTTTATTGAAATACAGCCAATAGTGTTTGAATGATGCACTGGGCTTAGTTAGATGACAGTATGTCAGATAAACTCGGTCTGTAATTTTAATAATAACGTGAAAATTATGCATTAGAAATTTCACATAGGTTTTGTATCATTCACGAAAGATTGTTCTGTGCATTGGTTTTGCGAGCTGTAAAATCACTGAACTATGGAATGTTTTAGTAGAAGATAAAGAAGAAAAGCCCAGTTAATACAAAGGGGAACACGCAACAGTGGTGCAAACAAAATCTACGCTTACCCATCCTAGCAACGATGTTTCTTTTACACTCGCCAGAGGGCGCCAGACGACATGAGTGGTCTCGCTCAGCCGTGATGGCTTAAAATCGCAAATTTTCCCCACCCCCTGTCATTTAATGCCTTTGCTCTGGATGACCCCTTTCAAATTTATGGAAAAGTTTTACTGATCCTGAAACTAGAGTCTTCCAGGCAGCCGATGGTGAAGATTTGGCGATCCTAGCTTGCACCATTTTTGACTGATCCACCCGTGTGACAGATGGACGGAATTGTGATGGCTAAGATGCAGTACAGCAGTAGCTGCTGTTGTGCATAAAAAGTAGTTACCGTATATACTTGTATATAATTTGATCCACTTATAAGGTGACCTTCAACTTTGCAGAGGAAAGGCAAAAATTTGTCTAAAATTATGCACCATTATATATGGTGATGGAGAAAAGGATGTGATCATTTGTGCTGTAATTAATTAGTTATTTTGCCTGTGTGAGTTTAATGTGCATTGGTTTGCTTGTGTTGCTTGGATAGACTTTGAAGTGGAACGAGCTGCTGGCCAGAAAATTCAAGCCAACGTTCATTCCAACGATTGTGAGCATATATTAGTTTTTCTGCTTTTTAATCGCATTGATTCGAACATATGTGTGATTCGGCTCTCAGTATAATTTAACATAAATAATTTTGTTACACTTTTTATGATTTATAGTAAGTGTCAGTAAAACCAGTATAATAAAGTTGGTCTTCTTTTCATTTGGAGATTCTTATTGAAGCTCGTAGTATTTGCAACAGGCTATATTTGTGGTAGAGAAATCACTTTTGGCTTTCCATAGCTGCCAAGCCAATTCACATGCTAAGCCCGCTACGGTTGCCGCATATTTTCATTGTGTTGTGTGCTTATATAATGTATTGCACTTATTTTACTTTATTGTGTTATTATTATATTGCCACTACATAAAGTATGTGCTAAAACACATAAAGTGCAATTTGCATGGAACTATTTTGTGAGCAAAGTGGTACGTTCAGCTTGTTGCATATGTCAGTTCGCATACAAAGCTGGCAGATTGCAAACTTTACATTAATTTGTGTTAAATTCACCTTAATTGGACTCAACGTAAGCCAAAATTGCACTAGTATGGCTGTAATAGGCCTTCGGTGTATATATGTACTGCGGCCCAACACAGTTTACGTCATTTCGGCTATAACTTGGTCAGCCATAACCAGAGGCCATTGACCGTAACCATGAGCCACCGTAGACAAGGTCTGCCAAATCCAAAGATGCAGTTTATCCCTATTTCTCATCTTAATTCTTTCTAACTATCACACTGTTTGGACTGGTGCCTTTTTGGACTAGTGAGTGAGTGAGTAGGGTTAACGCTTCGTCTGACATAATATACGTCATTTTGGGATGGCCTTTCCAGGCAATGCACAATTGCACATACACAATATTGGAACAGAAAGTTTAACCTTTACAGAAAAAAACTTCCAAAAAATTGGCCTAAGCCTAAGATTGTAATGCATGCATGATAGTAGTGGCTAGTGAACTGTCGCGTGTGCTGATGTTTTTGCACACAGCGCAATGCAGAGGATGTGAGCAACTTCGACAGCGAATTCACCGTGGAAAAGCCTGTACTGACCCCACCTCGTGAGAGAAGACATATCTCGGCTAACGATCAGCTCTCGTTCAAGGACTTCGACTTTGTTGCTAGTTGGTGCTAGACTGGTTTGTATTTCTTCACCGCCGACGTCGATGACGACGGCGTTCAATTCTCAAGTCAGTTTCAGTTGTTTTGTGACGTTGCTGACCGTGGTTATTGCAGCTTTTCGTGATGTTTTGTCAGACTTTTCCAATGATTCTCATTGGCAGTTGTCGGCACTTTAATTGTCTACAGCAGGAATAGTTGATTTTTTGGTCCAGCTAAAACAGGGGCATTGGCCAGTGAGTACCCCCACGGAATTTATTGGACACCCTGCCTAACTTTGAAAATATTTTAAACGGCACATTTGAGACAGTTAAATGTATTTGTCATTCTCATGTTGATGCAGTACTGTTGCTTTTATTAAATTGTGAGTACAGTGTTTCACTTTGTGGTCAAATTTTTTCAGCGGTACATTTCTTTTGGTCGGCCATTTGCACAGTGTTTCTGACATACATCTGTCGGTTCATGACTGATACACACATGTGATTGTTCGTATAAGTAATTAGTGATAAGTGTAAAATATAGCAAAATTGCTAGCGTGATGTTTGCACTTGATGGTTTAGTTTTGCATGCAGTGCATTTCTGACCTGTGTCAAGTGTTTGTAATTTTGATTTTGTACTGTAAAAGGCTGTGACGAGTGTCATTGTGATGCATTGTGCATAGATAAGTTGCTTCTGGCTGGTTTTATTTGTACATATATTGTACTTTGGTTAAGCCCAAATTCCATTACGCTGACTTTGCAACTTTCACTGAAACTTTCCCATGGGAAAAGTTGCAGACACAAATCATGAAAGTTTGCGACACAAATTGTGTCGCTGACTTTCGTGATTTGCGTCTGCGACCGGACTTTGTCACCGACTTTTCCCATGCTGTAATGGAATGGACTAAATTCCATTAGAGTGACACAAACGGGTTCGTCGCAAACTTGTCACGGACTTTGTCGTAAACATCTCGACATGTCGAGATGGTTTGTGTTCACTACTTTCACCAAAAATTCATGATTTCATGATTTGTCATCGTTTGTGTTCGTGACTTTCATGATTTGTGTCCACGACTTTTCCCATGGGGAAGTTTTGGTGAAAGTCGGCGTAATGGAATTTGGGCTTTACGCAGCTTGATTGACCAGTTGGTTGTTGGTCATATTTTACAGCAGCTACTTGAACTGCAGTAGGATTATAGTTAATAGTGATGACTCGATATATCGATAATATCGATATATTGTTTTCAGTATCAATATACTATATGTATTGTATCATCGATAAAATGTCAATTTTTTCGATATATCGTGGTATTTAAAACTATCTTAATATGTCACGATTTTGTCCATATTTTTGCGATATTTGCTATAGATTCTTCACTACACTGCGTGACTCGAAAGATAGATTACAAATGCGACGAGTTAATGGTGTCATAATTTAACTACAGTCTTATTATAAGTTCACCTAGAGACTCATTTTTATTATCTAAATGAAGCATACTGCCTTGCTCAACATTCACCTCTTTTTTCGGTGCTTGTATAAGATTTACATACTTATTATTTTAAAGATATCGATATCGCGATATTTGGCAAAATGTCATATCAATATCGTATCGAAATTGAAATCCTGATATGGAGTCATCACTAGTAGTTAATATCGACTGATGACCATGACTTGTAAGGATGAGATGTGGATTTTCTGCAGTGATGTCGTGATGTGCACACCTTGTGACATATTTGAAATACTTCTTTTCTAGTGGGTGATAAACTAGAAGTACTGGGATGGCTCAAACATCGGCTGGAACTAGTGGTGCTACCTTGTGAATAAAACAGACATTATACCAGTAAAAAAACGTAAAGTCCTTCCCGAGCCTTACGGCCCATAGGGCGGCGCTGATCTCCGTTTCCTAAGGCCCTCAGCCAGACACCAGTTTTTACACTGCGAGACCACGGATACAGGGCCAGTGTATTGCGCGGTGTGCCTGTTTACGTCCCAGCGGTGAAGCCGGTACCAAATTATACTGCTTGGTGACAGAGGCACATGTGTGTGAACAACTTGCCTAAGGTCGTTACCCGGCAGTGTCCTGGTGCGGAGTCGAACCTGTGCCTCTGAATTACCTCAGGATTACAAGTCCGACATGTTACCATTAAACTACCGAGCCACACATACCATTATACCAGTAATCTGCTATAAATATCCTTTAAAAATTATTGGATGCAAATCATCCCATAAGATGTAAAAAAAGCATCCATTGGTAGCCAATAAATATCATTCGGTGCCTTAGTAATGGCTATGCCCCACTGACTTTCACTGAGGTCCATTTATGACTTTTGGTATATTCTTTTATAGAAACACACATCCAAGCATATGTCAGTGAAAATGTACCTTTTTCCTTCAGTGGGAGATAGTTCTTAGTTTTTTTTGATGGTATATTATAAATTGCAAGATGTGATAAGTATTTGCCAGCAATAAGTGCTATTGTTGTCTCGTTTTTACAACAGAGACTGTAGTAATAGGTCGATTTGGCTGTGTCTGGGTAGCATCATGATATTCGTGTGGAATTTTGCGGTTATAGTTGAATTTTGATGATTGAATAAGCTTACTCCAGGAATTCTTTCTGAAGTATTATATAATGTTTTGTCCAATTTTTTATTGACAGTGTAACAAACGAAATAGTGCTAAGTGTATCACTATCTATCTGAATATGTTTGCAATTTTCACGGTGCCTGTCAAGTAAGTTAATAGATCACGCAATAAATATAATATCCCTCAGAATCTGTTAGTTATGACTGTTCCATGCCTAGGTTAACTTATGGGTTTGCTAACCAGAGGTTAACATTAGCTTTCGGGTAAACCTCGTGCACATTGTTGCATGCCAAGTTTTGGCATGAAACAATGCGCCACAAGTTAACCCGGGTAATTTTTCAAGTTAACCTCGTGGTTGACCCTAACCGGTGCATGGAACAATTGATTCTTAGTGTTGTATAATGTTTTTGTGTTCGTGAATGAATACTTAAGTGCGATGGTATTAAATACATATGAACGTTTGTTTCGGCCACATTTCAGCAGGTTTTTCCATTTTTCTGCTGCTTTTGCCATAAACCACTCATTAGCAGTGACTACATTACATGGTTAGCTGTAACACAATGTAAAGTAAAGTAAAACGTACATTTATATAGCGCATCAATGCCAAAAAAGCCTCTAATGTGCTGCATACATTAGTACACTGAAAAGAAAAATATCTCAAGTAATCGTCCAAAAACTGATATGGTGTGAATAGGATCATTCTCAGCAGTCAATTCCATGTCATCAGGCCAGCAAATGCTAAGTAGTGTCCATCAGAATGTAATATTAGTTAGAGCTGATGTAGAATAACTCAGAAAAATAGGTCAGATAGGCTGGTTGGACAAAACCAAAAATATACCATCTAACAGAGCATGTTGGATAAAAGTGCGGTTTTGTTTGACCTTTCTTGCAAAAGTGCTCAGACGTGCATCAAATTCTGTATAAAATTTGCGAGTATTTGAGCGTGTATTTTGTTTTCACCTAGACTCTGGTTTTTGATGCACGCACGGCTTTGTGATGATTAGATCTGTGGATGTTTTGTTGCACGTATAATGAACTACTTTGTACGCATTAGTAGTGTTGTAGATTATGTTGCATAAGTGGTTTGTTTCTGAGACCACATCTGTTCTGCGTTAATTCTGTTGTGTTCCATTGTATAATATCTTGTAGCATCTCTCTGTCTTCGATCTTCACAGCTCCATGTTATAAATGCATTATTATTATTATTATTATTATTAAGTGTAATCACTTTTGCTCTCCAATAGACAGCATCATGAGATTGATGACTCTCTGGAGGATAACAGGGAAGATTATTGGAACTGTCATTATCATTGCATATGCACAGTTATAATCGGCAGTTCTTGCAATTTTTACGTGCGAAAGCAGCTACTGCTTTACCACGTCTTAGCCATCGCAATTCTGTTTCTCTGTCCGTCCGTCTGTCTGTCACACGGGTGGATCAGTCAAAAACAGTGCAAGCTAGAATCACCAAATCTTTACCGTCGGCTGTCAGGAAGACTCTAGTTTCAAGAACTGCAAAGTTTTTCCATAAATTCGATTGGGGTCACCTCGAACAAGGGTGCTAAATGAGAGGGGGTAGGAAAAATTTGCGATTTTTAGCTAATAAGTCGCTGTATCTCAATAACGGTGCGAGATAGGGTCTAGGTTACTATTAATCACTAATAGCAAGTTGTACACTAGCTCTCAGTTGCCATCGAATTCAGTGACCTTGGATGACCTTGAACGCCATATGTGCAATTTTGCCTGCAAAGGCTGTTTCCAAAATGACCTCTACTGTGTTGGGTGGGACGTTAAACCCTACTCACTCACTCACTCACCCAGTTAGAGCATGCAGTTGCAGCCAAACTGTCAGCGCGAATGAAAAAAAGGACTTGGTTGGACTTGCCACAGTGATTCCGCCTTTTGCCAAATTACTCAGTTCTCATCATTCTTCTGATTGTTGTAATGAACTATCAGCACATTCAGATGCTGCGTACTGCCGTGGTGCATGTGTTGCGGTCAACTTGTTGGTCTAGTGCCTATTAGTGCTACTGTGAACAGTTTCAGGTGCAGCATTGTGTGATTAACGGCCACCGTGATGTGTTAGAGCTAATGTTCTCAGTGATATCCTGTGTCTTTGTCGCTGGTGACTGTGAAATGATTGAATATGTTTGTCGGTGACTCAAGCTGTGATTTCAGTAGATCGAACATTCGTGATTATGGAAAGTTGTTTTAGCGAAAGCCTGCGTTGTTTGACAAACAAGCCAAGTGACACTTGTTGCTGTTTATGCTTTTCTTTTTTGGATGCGGCTATTAATAGAACATCGCAATCCAATCCAGTTCTAACAGGAAATTCCAGAGTCGAGCTTGCCCGCTAGTTGAAGCGTGTTCGTGGCCTGTCTGCCTAATGAAAGCGTTTCACAGACATGCTTGAAACAATCTCCCTCTGTCAGTTAGATATTGCACTTCCAACCCAATCTTCAGGCGTCATCCCAAAACCTACCCACTCAGTTATAGCCCATCACTTCTCATCTAGCAACTGCTGGCGCCTCAGATTCAGCTTGCTGCCATTGAGCACCTTACAAGTGACTATATTATTATTGTTATTATTTTGGATGACACCTAACAACTCAATTACAGTCTATAAAAGAAAGTTAAGCATGTTCAGGCTGTGTTTGAGTTGTTCGACCTATTGAAATCACGTCTTTAGCGTCATCTACGTAGCTGTTAGACACATTTCTGTGAAAATAATGTGTTATGTGTGGAGTGCGATGTTAAGCAGATTCGTCAGTGATTTATACCTGTCCTAGCATTCTATTGTGATAATCAAGCGAAATGAGTTTGCAGCAGGGAGACATAATGTAGTGTTTTAGTGTAAGAAATAATTGTATTTGTTAGTTTGGCTATGCCTGGTGTTTTACACTAAATCATTATGCTTACTAGGCAGCACTGTCTGACCTCGGGTTCCTTTCGTATCAACAGAGGTCAGGATTTTCTCGCTATGTTTGGGCTGAATCTTAGCAGTTCACAAGGTTTGTTATATAATGGATACTTCATATGTGTTAGATATTGAGATCTGTAGTTAATTGAAAATAGCTCAAAGAACATCGTTTCTCACATGTCTTTTTTGAGTTCCCACTTGATATATTTATTATTTGATAAATGTGTTAGGCTGTGTTTACATAGACACGAGTACAAGTCCGGGTTTCGGCTTACAGCCCATAGAAGCTTCACTCGTACGAGTGGAACGTTCACAATCACTCATATAAGCACACAACTTGACGCGTGTCGGCCATATTGAATGAAATCGAATCGAGAAAGTGCCTCATTATTTCACTACAAAGTTACTATTTTTAGTAACCGTGCACCTCTAACGATGAGCAGTTTTACAATGACGTCAATTGTGATGTCAAACATGCACCACAGTTTTTATACATTGTATTAATGCTATTTACATGTAGTTTACTTTGCACGAGTTAGATAAAAACACGGCCTGCACAGAAACTATTTGTACGAGTGACATTTACAGGTAAACCATACTCTTATATGTACGCTTATGCGAACAGCCGCCATTGAAATACACGACGAGTACCCAAACAGTGCCAGACTCGTACTCGTGTCTACATGTACGCAGCCTTAATTTGATAGTTTTATGCATGGCATTTACGCACAAAATAAGTTGTGTACATCTGCAAGCATGTGTGTTTCTTTGTACTTCTCCATTTGTGAATTAGTCTTACATGTTAGTCATTGATATTTAACATCGATCCTTTGAACTGAAGTTACTACAGTGAAGTTAGAACATTACTGTATCGGATGGCCTTACTGCTTAGAATTTCTGCGAACCAAGATCGAAACTTTATGTTATGTGGCGGACATAATTTTCGTTTTAATACGTACCAAGTCCGTACTTATCTGATATTTCGACATTGTCGAATGACAGTTACAGAGAATTGTTAATTTAAACATTGTCAATGAAGAAGTAGGCCCGGCCCTTCGTGATGCAGCATGTGATCATATTTCATGTCTTGTGTGTTTTTATTCAGTTATGTTTCAGTGCAGCTAGTAGCCCAGAAACATTGGGCGACTTCACTTGTTGACTTAGCCTTTTGACTTAGACTTTTGCCAGTCCAAAGCCAAAGCTGAATGCTAAAGTCTGTAGGGGCCTGTTTAGACCAAAGTTCAACTGAACTTTGGTCTAAGTCTACTGACTTCGACCAAAACGATTAAAAATGGCAGAAAAAAAACTGGTAAACCTGACAGGAAATAAATCAACCGGTTACGCTTGGACTTGCTTATTTAATTGCGCTGCGCATGCAAATGACGTAACTACGTAACGTCTTACGTCATTTGCA
>Ga0209367_1002920_pt1 | contig 22927 bp, 13 predicted proteins | sample WorMetLIZISLAND2_FD_187412 | JGI IMG/M metagenome (GOLD analysis project Ga0209367, IMG submission 187412) | Marine gutless worms symbiont microbial communities from Max Planck institute for Marine Microbiology, Germany - Olavius geniculatus... ... | reverse complement strand
TGTGATGGCTCTGCTTGTCCGAGATGCCGTTCAAGTGCTACTCTGTACGCATTACTAATTCCTTCATCACTGAGTCTAGCAATGTCCCTTCGCTTTCTGAATTATAGTCCTTATATTATATTATAGTCCTTATATTATACTGAATTATAGTGTTATAGTCCATGGTGTAGGCCTATATCATGTGCGTTTTAGTAGCTTCTTATAGTTAGGCTACAATGTAACGTGTGTGATTGTTTGCTAATAAATAGATATCAGTGTTCAGAAATAGTCACGTACACATAAATTTAAAATTTGTTTGGCAATAGACACTAGACAGTACTGAAAAAGTACATTTTTCAATAGTAGCCTAGCCGTTAGTGCGTGATTGATTGCTTACTAAAATACTACTGATGATAATAATCATAATAAACACGTTTATTCGTCCGCAGAAAATAATATTAGCAAGGCCAAAGTAAATTGGCAAAAAACGGAATCGCTGTGGCAAGTTCACCCGACTCGTCGCTCGTATTTGCAGCCAACTGTCAGCCCATTTGGTTCGCTGCAATTTACAACTACATGTTTTGGCTGGGATTTTATCCCAAATCTCTTTTTCCCTGGGGGAGTGGAGGACCATATCTGTCATTGGACACTACCTGCAAGATGCCATCAAAATCCTTCGAACGATTTAAGCAGATGCACAAATGTCACGGATAATAACAAGTAATTTAAGCAAAGCTCATGAGACGCGAGACAGCCTAACAGTTCCTGTTCGCAGGTTGTCTTGGTTTATCTCCATCCAGTTCACTCTTGAAATCTGCTCCGCGGCCAGAAATTGCAAAAAAAACATTAAAACCACCTGTTTTGGCGGTTCAATGTCATTCAAGATCATCGAGGTTGACACCACTAAAAAGCTTGTTATTTCTTGTTATGATAAGCAGCAGTGTCTGTGCCTATTTGCAACCGTTTTTACGCTACACTAGCCAATAGTGATGAAATAACTACTTTTTAGGCGGTAGTATACTCTACGTTTAATGCTAATAATTTAATAGGCTGTCTTGGTCTATCTTCAGCCATTTCGTCGCAATTCACTGTTGTAATGTGCGCCGCAGTCAAAAATTGCGAAAAATTCAACAAAACCCCTCTTTTGAGGGTTAGGTCGTTCAAGGTCATCGTTGTTAATAACTCTAGAAAGCCCGTCACCAGTGCTTGTTATGATAGGCCTATGCAGCAAGTCTGTACCTATCTGCAACCGTTTTCACACTATAAGAGCCAATAGCGGCAAAATAACGTATTTTTAGAGGGATACCCTTCTTTGACGCCCTCGTTACCCCGTCACCTACGGGCACGAAATTTTGTCACGATGAAGTAGAGTCATTGGGCCAGCGCACAGTAAAGATCTCGTGATCCTAGCTTGCGTCGTTTTGACACAATACCGCAGTGTGACGGACGGAAGGACGGACGGACGCGCGTTAAGACGACAGTCCAGCAGACAGTCGACGCAACGGAGAAATGTATAGAATTAGGCGGAATTGTTTGCTCTGCAAAAGCGATTCCGCCAGAAAAAGTACTTTCTGGTCATTTAGCTTTTCGCCGCAAGCATGCTTGGCGAAAATACTCCAGCGCATCTTTTCGCGTCCTCCAAATTCGACGTATGTACGTGTACTCGAACCAATGTATAACTGGCCTTAGCCACGTCCAATGCACCGCACCGTCTCACCGGTGGACTGTGATGGCCAGTGCTGAATCGTGAATGCTTATCGCCGGTCTGCTGTGGCTGCTATAGAGTCGCCCGCCGTGCGATTGAGGTGTATCAGCAGGCGAACTTTCGCTGCACGCTCGCTGGCTGTGCATCAGGCCGCTGAGTGACCGCAGTGTGTCCAAACACTGACCACTGACTGACTAGCGAGTAGGCTGCCTGGTCCGTCTGTCGCTGTCGCTGTGTCCGTCCGTTGTATGCAAATTACCGATCGTGCCGTCTGCTGTTCGAACTGCGAGTTAATTAATGCGTCGGTCGACACTTGTCAGTATATAAAAACGTGTAGCTTAATAATAGTAGCCGTATAATAGATAATGTCGCGTAGAGAGAGACACAGACTGATATCGGTCGAGCGATCGGCGGGCAAAGATATAATGAAGATATTCGCGTTCATAGTGCGCGGTTTGAGCGGACGAGGTGGCGGCTGTCCGCAGGCTGTCGTCGTCATAGCCGTGTTGTGGTTGATGATGATGGCGTCCGTGACTATCGGCGCGGCCGATGAACTACAGGCGGCCGCTCAGAGGTCGTTCCCCGGTCGTCCCGGGGTCAAACTGCCGACTTTCCACGACGCCACGGGCGGCGGTGATCATGATGACGACAGCGGGCACCTGTGGCCGGTAGATGTCGCTAGCAGCGGCGCCAAGCGCTGCGAGCCCATCACGATCCCGATGTGCAAGGACCTGCAGTACAACATGACGATTATACCGAACCTTCTCAATCACCCGACGCAAGACGATGCCGGTCTTGAAGTCCACCAGTTCTTCCCTCTTGTCAAGGTATTGCAGCTTCTGTATTGAAAACGCCCGCTCAGCAAACAATATTTGACCAAAACGTACGAAAGGTTGAAGGCCAACAGCAAGAAGTTTGATTTTTGTTTATTATGCCATGACATTTAAATAATAAACTTAGGCCTACATCACATTGCGAATGGGTTATCAAATGCGCCATTAATTAATGGCAAGAAGAAGACAAAGTATTGTATCACGCTGTGCTTAATACTTATACTGACAAAATTATTGTGGAACTTGTCATTTTTGTACGATGTAGCTATAATATTAATTTCTGTTATAGTTTGTACTGTTATAACGATGTGAACGAGAAGTTATGAGAAGTATTCACAAACTGTGTACGACGCTAGATCGTTCGCTGTATCATTTTCTGTTGCATTGCTTGTGCGCAGGTGCAGTGTAGTCCGTATCTCAAGTTTTTCCTGTGCACAATCTACGCTCCTGTCTGTACAGTGCTGGACGAGGCGATACCGCCGTGCCAATCGCTCTGTCTCGAAGTGAAGAGTGGTTGTGAGGCACTCATGAACCGCTTCGGCTTCCACTGGCCGGACAACCTCGACTGTGGCAAGTTCCCGACGCATGGTCTGTGCGTGAGGGAAAATAGAACGTCTCATAACCAGGAGACTGGAGGACGACAGCCGGGGAAAAATCCGCCGCCACCGGATGATGTTGGGTCAACCCCGAGACGGAGGAAGCGACCTCGGCCTGTGTGTCCAGCCGGCCTGGTCGTGCCGGCAGAGCTCGGCTACCGGTTGGAAGTGGACGGACAGACACTGCACGGCTGTGGCCTGCCGTGCGACAATCGGACCGGCCTCGCCCAGGGCTTGTTCCTGAGCACAGACGAGCGCTCCATCGCTCGCTACCTCGTCGGTGTCGCAGCCATCGCCTGCGTCCTGTCTTCTCTCTTCACCGTCATGACTTTCGTCATCGATCCTTCACGCTTCCGCTACCCTGAGCGGTCGATCGTCTTTCTGTCGGCGTGCTACCTGGCGGTCGGGCTGGCGTACGTTGTCGGGTTCGCCGTGGGGCCGAGAGTGGCGTGCGTGGGGCCATTCGACGGCGGGGAGGAGGGGGAGACTGGCGGACAGCGGCAGGGTGGCGTGCCGGTCGTCACGCAGGGCGCAAAAAACGAACTGTGCTCGGTCGTCTTTGCCGTGCTCTACTTCTTCAGCATGGCGGCGTCCATCTGGTGGGTCGTGCTTGCGTTGACCTGGTTCTTGGCGGCGGGACTTAAGTGGGGTCGGGAAGCGATCGAGAGTCACGCCGCCTACTTCCACCTGGCCGCCTGGGCGATGCCGGCGATACAGACGTTCGCGGCGCTGGGCACCAACTCGGTCGCTGGTGACCCGGTGGTGGGGGTCTGCGTGGCGGGTGTGACCGGAGGCCCGGTCACTACAGCCCGGGTGTTCGTGCTGGCGCCTCTCTGCGTCTATCTCTCGGTCGGCGCGTGCTTCATGTTGGCGGGAGTCATTGCGCTGTTCCGCATCAGAGCGGCCATGCGTCACGACCGTTCACAGACGGGCAAGCTGGAGCGCCTGATGGTGCGTATCGGAGTCTTCGGCGTGCTATACGCAGTGCCGGCCGGCGTGGTCATCGCTTGTCACGTCCACGAGCAGTCGTCCTGGCCGCGCTGGATCAGTCACTGGTACTCACAGACCACATGCACTTCTCTGACGCCAGGCGACGTCGTCCACTGTCAACCTGGTGACTCCAGCGATCAGCGACATGTGCCGGAATTTGGCGTCCTGGTTGTCAAGTACATCATGACGCTGCTTGTCGGAATCACATCCGGGTTCTGGATCTGGTCTCACAAGACGCTGGCGGCCTGGCGCGGTTTGTACGCTCGTCTCTGCGGTGGATCAAGTTCACCCGGCTCAGGACCGACTTTGGTCGTCCGTACCAACACCTCGGCGTTCAAGCTCCCGCCGCCCCCAGTCGCTATCTGAAAACAGGACGATCTACAGTTCTTCATCTACTAGTTCTTCCGCTTTCCACGTACGGACATGGCTTGGATCCTTTCTCAGCGTAATTCGACCACTGCCTGACAGTCGAGCACATCACACTTTATCAGTCGAAAGCGTTTAGATGCCGTCGCCGTCTGTCGAAGACCACGTTTCCTAAACTTATAGAACTGTTCTTCTGTTTCACTCGTTGTTGTAACTGGGAGTACAGACTGGTTGTTATGTACGATTGTTGATTTGTCGTTTACAGGAAAACTTAACGAATAACGAACTTGGTTAGCAGCAGAAAATGAAGTTTGCGCGATGACGATGGCTATATGGAGTGCCCTATTTTGTCTCACTAGTTGCTGATCGTATGACACGTGCTGCCGAAATCCAAATATTAATTGTCATCATTGACGACTTTACAGTTCGCTGTCGCTGCGTGTGGGCTGTGGAATACGTTTCGCTGTTCGTAGTTTCGCTATCTGTGCTTTTGAAACGACCAGTGATGCTGACTAGCCCACAGCGGCGTCGTGTGTTAAAAAGTAGGCGGGGCAGAAAGTTGCAATTTTCGGACAGAGGAGATTATCGGTGCTCAGAATTTCAATTTTGTCTTTAAATTTTCCCAAAATGGGGGTTTTCCGCTGAAAATTTGTCATTTCTCGGCGAAAATTCTCCTGCAGGAAGATTTTTCGGCATTCCAAAATTTAGGGTGGAAGGCAACTATTAGCCTATTTAATGCAACTGTTGCTGGTTTCAGCACTGTGGTTAGTCTCATGAGGAAGAGCAAATCTGGCATGAGAAGTAGAAATTGTACGTGAACTGAACGGCTTGCAGCTGAACTCCAAAATTGTTTAGTCTGTAACAGTTGAATGTATCTTGGTTGTTGTTTCGTGCAAAAGTATTTCAAGCGAACGACGTTGATGTTGATATTTCTGGACTTTTCTTGCCGAACTTTGTGGTTTTTTGCGGTTTTTGTAGCAAATGGCCATTTCAAATTTACGACGCCGACGCGACTCGACTCAGTTTTTGAGTTGCGTTGACGTCACAAGTGTGAACTCGAATTGCTTATTGCTAACGCGACTTAACTATCGACGACTGTCGCCGACAGTTGTGTCGCGTCAGCAATTCTAGTTCACGACACGACTCAACTCAATAAAACTTGGCGTTGTAGGTGTGAACTGGCCTTAAGTCTAGTTTATCAGTGTTATTGTTCGGCTGAATTTTCTACTGTTTTCTCTTGGATGATTGAATGTGTACTTTAGCTGTAAATGTGGATATGCTGTAATTTCGCAAATTTTTGTCAATTTATATTATCTGCCATGAGTTATATCAATTCAGCGTTATTTGATTGGACGGTACGAGGATAAATTTTATCAGTAAAAGCTTTCATATTTTTTAATGTTTGTTTGTCGCCGAATGAATTTGATCCAATAGGCCTAAACTACTTGCATGTCCGTTTATGTTAAAATTAACGTTAGTGCTTTATTTGACCTTCGAATCGTCGTTATGTTGACAATCGATTGCGATGCATTTGCCACTTCGAATGACTGAATTGTTTGTGTGACTTCTTCGCTTGTTTCTGCTATCCCGAGCTTCACTTAGTTTATTGTGTGTTCTGTGTATCGTACCGTTAGACTTATGTTATTTATAGTTACTTATTTTAACATCAGGGTATAACATTTTCTTTATTTTTTGTTTTGGTTATTAATGCATATTGCTGTTCTTGTTGTGAAATATTATTGCGCGTGTGATATTGCTAGTTTGCAGGCTAAACTGTGACAGGGGTTCTTAACAATAATTTTGCGACCTACGAAACATTTGACAAGCGTCAAAAACTGGACCAAACTGAAAAAATTAACAAATAAAAACCTAAAAAGAAACTCATTACCATGAAAATTTGGCTTCTGTACCTTGGAATATATCAAAGGCTTATAGGTCTAATTTTGCTTAAGGCCATTGATTGATTAGATGATTGGCTGATTGGCTCTAGGTTGGTTTTTAAAAGGCGATTGGCATGCAGAAGTATTGTGCATGATTCGATGGGTAGGTGTGGGCGTGAAAAATTAAGAGCCCTTGCTCTGTGGTGTCTGCATGTGGTTTTATGAGTTGTCTGTCGATAATGTTATTAGTGCGTCGTGTGTGTCCATTGCTTTGCGACGACTTTAATAGGTTCACGTGTAGATGGGATAGCACTTCGGAATGTCGTTTGTCGCCGCAATAGAAAAAATAGGGGCCATTGCTGTGAAAGCGTAAGCAATTGTGCAAGTGGTGCACCAGGTGAACCGTGTGTATCACATTTGAGGGCCCATCATCAACAACAAAAATTTACACAGAGTATGAACTTGTCAATAAAATGGATTATTTTTCAATTTCGACGCTTTTACTTCATAGACGTTTCGCCATTAAGCGACCGTGCAGGCGTAATTGGGCTATTACTGTCAATGCGGTTGTTCTCCTGTCTTTGTAGAAACCACGACGTCTATTTATTTGTGTCTACGTGCATGCGTTTATAGAAGAAAACATGGTTGATGCTATGGCATTTTGAGTGCGCGATGAAGACATGTGTAGGCTACTAGGGCCCGCTCATGGTCAATCTGGAAAAGTGAGACCACTGTCGTCGGATTTTATACGCGGTAGTTAAGTAGAATACATGTAGTGTAGAAATGCTGTGATGTACTTCTGTCGGTAAATGATTCACAGAACTGTAAACAGAGATAGTAAACGAACAATATACAGTGTAGTAGTATGCGAATTTATGCCTACTATATTAAATTATTAATTAAATGTCTTAGGCCTGCCCGCATATGTATAGCCTGTTTAGGGTAATTTACTACATTCTGCACAGTGGCGTCGTTGCAGGAATGACAGGGGACAATAATTGCTTTCTCGCCCCCTTCAATTTAGTCTGTCGGAATATTTTTCTTTGCAAAAAATGAAATTTGAGCTTAACACGTCATGGCCTTTCGTTCTCAGCAATCACATTTAACGATTCCTACCGCGCATAGGCCTAATACCGTTTCTGAAAATTTCCACTGATTATACGTCGTAGGCCTACAACTATAGACCTACATTAGGCTACCCAAATGGCAGAAGATTAACGCTTCCCGACAGTGTGATGCATAGTCGAGTCGGTAGTACAGACAAGCCATGCACTTATGTACGCATCAATTTCGGTATCCTTCGTGTTCCACTGCAGTAAAATCAATCACCAGTAAGTGACGCATACATGTGGGCCTAGCTAAATACTGTACTCAAAGAGATGGTTGACTGCGATCACTCATGATGTCTGGAAACTATATGTAGTAACTATCTGCGAAAGAGTTTTCTGAGAACGAACTGGAAGTCTTTGACTGGTGGCAGCAATCAGACGACGATGATGTCTTGGCAATAAAGATGTCACGCGTGCGCACTGGACGTATGGACTGGGTGTATGCGGTTCCGTGTGCCGGAACCGAACGTGCCATAGGGCCTAGGCCTATATGCAGACAAGCAGACTTCCTTCCACCCATGGCGACAGTGGGGCGCCAGATATTAGCCTACCGTTATCTATATACAGTACATGCACTGAGACACGCATTGCCTTTTACACACCAGTGTTCTCGATGACCCGTGCTGATAAGCAAACTGACTACCTGCCACGAACTTGTGACTGTTAAGCTAATCATAGACGATGAATGGACTTACTGAGCACTCTGTTGAAGTTATTCTGTGCACACGCTCTACGGAAACTGGGCCGGATTTAAGCCGTCACACGAGTGGATCAGTTAAAAACGGTGCAAGCCAGGATTACCAAATCTTAACCTTCGGCTGCCTATGGAAGACTCTAGTTTCAGGAACCGTAAAGCTTTTCCATAAATTCGAAGAGAGTCACTTCGAACGAGGGCGCTAAATGAGAAGGGGTGGGCAAAATTTGCGATTTTTGGCCAATAAGTCGCTGTATCTCAGTAACGGTACGAGATAGGTTACTATTAATCACTAATAGGAAGTCGTACACTGGCTCTCGATTGGCGCCAAATTTAATGACTTTGGATGACCTTGAACGCCAAAATAGGGGGTTTTATTTATGGATTTCTTTAACAATTTTGGGCTGCGACACAAGTCTACATCATTCACAAAGTGGCTTCACGGAACTATCGTCATACGATCCAGATAGAGAATTTGGTATTTGTATTTTAACTTAGCGTGAACACCCCAATTTTCAGCTAAACTACTGAACCGGAACTGCTATAGGCTTTCGTGCGTCTCGTGAGCATTAGTTCGATTTTAAAAAAATATTTTACGGTTATAGCTTTCTGCGAACGCCGATTTCCGTTCGCAGCACGAAAAACAAAACGTTATAGGTCCACAATAAAAAGTACAAGAAAGCTTGACCACCCCGCTCTTATTTAGCGCCTTCGTTCGAAGTGACCCCCTTCGAATTTATAGAAAAGCGTTACAGTTCCTGAAACTAGAGTCTTCCAGGCAGCCGACGGTGAAGATTTGGTGATCCTAGCTTGCACCGTTTTTGACTGATCCACCCGTGTGACGGACGGAAAAAATTGTCATTAGGGGACCTCTCTTATCTGTTCATTGACTTGTCTTATCGTTTTTCGTGTCACTTTCTTTGATTCATTAATTTTGTGTACAGAAGCAATTCACTTAAATAAGCGTAGCCTACATAAAAGCAAGATGCGTGTGTACACGGTGACATCAAACTGTCGGACTCGGACTAATAATACTTCCAGGCGTCTCGTCTGTCATCCGAAACCGGTGGTCACGGTATAGTTGGGTGCAAGGCGTGTTTTCTCTCACTACAGCATTATCGTCAGGCGCGCGTCTACTCTAATCCGGCGTTATGTCGGCTAAACCGAGGCACTCGCACGTGCTTGATTGGTACAGCGAGGCGCTGACTAGGGCTATGTGTACAAGCAAACAGATGAGGTGGTGATGACGAGTGTTGTCGTCGTTCGCGCGTTATTAGCGGCGCCATGTTTCACTGGAACGTTGGCACGAGTCATCAACGGCTTGGCGCTGCCGTCAACACTCGGTGGTATTTGCTGGCTAATTTAATGGTCAACGACGGAAGAATGCAGAGCGCATTTCCGTGATGTGCACGCAGCCAGACGACATTATTTTATTTTCGTTCCTGGGAACTTTCGTTCCCTGGAACTTTCGTTCTCAACATCTAAATTAGCATGGAACTTTCGTTCCCTAACATTGATTATTAGGCCTATACTGTACATAATTTTTGATGCGTTTTTTAAATTACAGCTGTCTCTCGTCCGTCCGTCTATCCGTAATGGATGTGTTGTGGATAAGCGTTGGGTCATAGAGGAAAACTTTTTGCGCGGATAATTTGGGGTTGATTTGGGGTAGAAAAATTTGCATTTTTTCAACGGAAAACTAGCCATATCTCGCCCATTCAGATGAGATAAAAATCATTGACCTCGGATGACTTTGAAAGTCAGTACTGCAACAGAAACTGTATAAGCTGTAGTGCGTCTTCTCTAGCAACAGCTGGGCTTCCTTGTTATTATTATATCCTGTTGAAACTCTAGCTATATACGTCCATCGAGTGACAGAGAATTGGAGCTTTTTTTCGCTGAACTATATATAAGCACTACGTAAGGATAATCAGTGTCAGGGAACGAAAGTTCTTGGGAACGAAAGTTCCAAGAGACGAAAGTTCCCGAGGACGAAAGTTCCACCTATGGAACTTTCGTTCCCGGGAACGAAGTTCTCGTGTACGAAAGTTCCATGACTCGTGTGGAAGATGGCTGGAAAGGCCAATAGAACGTCAAGAAAAAGATAAAGTAATTGCAGAAAGCAATGCATGAAAAGATGGACACCGTTAGTTTGCGACAGATAACCGATCCCACTTTCCATTATAAAAAGCATTGGTTTGCTGTAGTGTATTTGCAGATTTGGGCTTTCTGGTACAAATGTAATTACTTATTAATGAGTAGGCCTAATTTATACTTAGAGTTAGGCTTAGTTAATTTATAAAGCGCCAAATTAAAAAAAAATGAATATGACGCTGTATCCCTGAAAATATCGAATTTGCAGCATCTTACAAAACTGGTTTGTGGTTTTTGCATAGCGTGAGAATGAAGAATGATGAATGTTGATTCTAAATTTAACCAAAATTCTATTAAACCAACTTTCAGCAAAACTTCCCGGAGGAGGGGGATTTCACCGGAGAAGTTTTTGGTGAAAGTCGCAGACACACACGGTGACAAATCATGAAACGGGGATGTCGGACTATCAAACCATTTCTACATGTCAAGGTGGTTGCGACAAAGTTCGTGACAAGTCCGAGACAAATCCGTTTGCAACGCTCTAATGGAATTTAGTCTGTCATAAAGCACGGGGACAAAGTCGACGGCGGACTTTGTCGCAAAGTCGGCGTAATGGAATTTGGGCTAAAAGCATACGTCGACGGTCTGTAAAAAAGTCACGCTGTTGCAACAAAAGAACTTGGACACCGAAAGTGACCGAAGTCAATCTGAATATTTTGGTAAAATTTTAGCATCGTCAATCAGCCATAACGATGGTGAGTGAGTGTCCACTGACCACTGTTCAGTGTGCAGCATACCACTTGGCATGACGTGAAGTCATTTCATGCGGCTTCCAGGATACGGCAGCAGCAGCTGTAGGCCTATCTGGTGCTGTTTAGTAGTGATGCAACGGATGCTGGCAGGCAAACATCATTTAGTGAAGATGAGTCACTCAGCCGCAGCTGCAAGTGATGGACATAATTACTGCCACCGCCACAGATCAATGCTAGTTAGCTAGACCTACCATGCACCAGACGCCAACATGCAGACCCTGCATCTGATTCATTCGTGACTTGTAGCGACTTAAATCTTCTTTGATGTTGCCGTCAACGGCGTCAATACAATGTTAATACACAAATGCAGATGATACGGCATCTAACAAGAAGCCCAGCTCTCGCTAGGATGGGCCGACCGTACCGCCTATAATCGAAGGCCAGCGTCCGAGTTCCGGTCGCTGAAAGAAAGCGATTTCTCAGAGTTCAATCGTCTGTAACACGTGGACATCAGTTCAAACTCTGTAAACTCTTATGCCCATCTGCTTTCATTGCTAGCACTTTTTGGCACCGGGTTGTCAACATGTGGAATGCTCTCCCAGAAAATATAGTTGCAGCCACATCCCTGGCAATGTTTAAAGCTCGACTAAATGATTTTGACTTGGCTCGGTTTACAGTTGTGTTTTAACTTGGTTTTATTGTGTTGTGTTATTTGTATGTTTTTTTCTTTTAGGGTTCATGTAAGAGGCTCTTGCGGTCCTTTGTGCCCTTGTTCAAGCTCTTTCATTATTCATTTGTATTTGTGTTCATTGTATTTGCTTGACTAAATAAATGATTTGATTTGATTTGATTTGACTAGTGACTACAGTCCCATATACGCTATGGCGACGCTACTGTATCAAACTCTATAATCAACGCTAAGATTCGATACGATAATTCGACGACGGCTGCAGGCAGCAACTCTGCATTCAAAATTGCGGTCAAACCGCTGCAGATAAAGACATGGTTACTCTCGACAATATATAAAAAACCCGTCATCGATCTATCAAACGGTATACCATCGTCGACACTCTATAACGTACCGTTTAACCACAATATCGCACGATTTACATCGCAGAGTCCGCAATACCAGTAACCCTTCATGGTCATCCAAGGTCGATGATTTTCATGTCATCTGAAAGGGCTTATGCGACTTCCTATTAATGATCAATAGCAAACCTTGGCACTACTTGGTAATCTCTCACCGTTTCTGAGATACGAACAGTTATCAGCTGGAAAACGCACATTTTTTTCTACCCCCTCTGTTCAACGCCAAATTTGAGAATGTTCACCTTGCACTGGTTCGTTTAAACTTTGCATGCGAAGAGCTGTGACACCGGGCTAATTATCATGCAATAAATTTTTCGGTTGGATTTACTGTTTTGCCACAATAGGCCTACATGCGTTACAGGCTGACGACAGACGACGACAGACAGACGGTCGGCAAAAAATCGCAACCTTTTAGGCAACCTTCTTGCAGTCAGCTGTTTGGCATGAGGCATTTACAACCTACAGGACATAGTTAAAATCAGCGATATAGCGTAGATTTCTAAAATTTCCCTCATTTTCACATGAAGAGATTGCTCCCTCTGCTGTGTTGCTGAATGATCACCTTGCTTCTTTGTGTCTCCTTAGTTTACTTACTTGCTGTTTACATTACCGTTTTCTGCTGTGTACGATCCAAGCGAATGTAAATAAAGTGTTTTGTGTTAAATTTTAATTTGTGTTTCGTTTTTAAATACGATGTGTTGACAATGACGATATTTTGACTGAGTACTAAAGGGGGCAAAGTGTATTTGGCTGACGATGGGCCAGACGCAGTTTCACAGCGTATCAGGGCAGGTTGCATTGTTAACCGATCGACTCAAGCTTCATGCTGTCGAAGTCAGACAGCTCACTGCGCTTTCATACGAACAGTTTATCGAGTCTATCTCACTTCTCAATAGATTGTGAGTCATACTTTTTAGTTGTCAGTCTCGGCTTATTTGTTTGTAGCTCTCATTTTGATTTTATTTTATCAACTCGTCGGCGCCCAGAAGCAAGATAACGCATGGCGTCTCCCTCTTTAGCTGTGAGCTTTCCCAGCGGGGTCTGGGACAGAGCCCCAGCCGAAATTAAAGTGAGTGCATTTTGGCCTTTAAAAGATGAAATATTTTTAATTTTAAAGATTTTCTCCTGGTAGTTGACTCAGTATTTAGCAGTACTTTGCAGCAGTGATGTCATTATCCTTTAACTAACTAGGTTACCACTTTTAGCTGACTGTACTTTTGTAACGGTTGAGCTATTGGTTTGGTTGTCGTCTGTTCGTCCATCTGTTCGTCCGTCTGTTTGTAACGGATGTACCCTGGCTAACAGGTAGGTCGTAGGGGAAAACTTTTAGCATCTAATTAGCTATGCATGTGAAACTTGGGCATGCAAAATTTCAGCCATTTGCTACAAAGGAAACATTTTAAAATTTTGGGTTGAATCAACTTGAATGTAGGAGGTGGTAGGAAAAATATGCATTTTCAACGGAAAACTGGCTATATCTCGGAAACGGTAAAAGATACGGCCAAGCAGTGTTCGATTTGCCGGGGGGTTGAGGACGAATGACCTTTCCACTGGAACTTGTCTGGGGGGTTGGCTTTAACCCCCCAGATTTGTCGCGGGCGTTTCTACTTCCTGTTTACTTTGGCTACTCAGTTCTAGGGACTTCGCTGTTTTTCTCTTCATGCCAAATTCATGCATCTTTCCCAAGGTTCCCTAGGTCTTGTTTCAGTTTCTAAACTTAGTTCACTTTAGCGTACATTGGTTGGTCGTTGCTAGTAGGGGTCTAGGAAGTAAACTAGTCCCTAATCCACTATCTGTGGACGAGCCCCAAGGCATAAGTAAACTGGAAAAACCTCGGAGGATCTTCTAAACAGGCCCAATGGACGACCATCCAAATTACTTACGTCAGCGACCCAGTACGTTTCCGGTCGTTCCAGTTTGTACTCTAAGTGCACCTATCGCTAGCAGTAATATTGTCCGCTTCCTACAGTGGCTGATTTAGCTGGGAAACCAAGGATCCAGTTTCCTACAATAGTTTGTACAGTGTTAAAGAAATAAACTTGTGTCTGTAAGATTATATATACAGCTTTATTATGGGGCCGTCCTTCCTAGAAGGAGGCCCCATTATGTATCGATGCTGTCCGTCTGTCTGTCTGTCTGTCCGTCCGTCCGTCTGTCCGTCCCATGCCTCCACCTAGAGGGAAAACGAAAAGGCCTACGAATACCAAACTTGGTAAGAAGGATTCCCGGGACACGAGCACCCCGTGGACCAATTTCAAGGTCAAAGGGTCAAAGGTCAAGGTCACAGCGGCTAATTGCGTTGTTGGCGAAAAATCCACCACCACCAAAGCACGCTCACTACGTAGCGTCGTCAAGTCTAAATGATTCACGAGATGGCAGCACTTGCTGTCGCCATGTGGTAGCACGCACGTACTCAACTGCAAGGACGGCCCCATAGCAAGCAGCCCCTCAACGGCTGCACACTCTTGTTCGTCATACAGTGACAGCAAAGAAAGCAAATCAAAAACAAACAACAAGCAAGTAATGGAAACTAGGCTACATAGAAACAGTCGTATCGGTCATATTAAATCGTTCAGATCACGTCTCGCACAGCCTGAGACTGAACTTCGTACAGATTATGTTACTGCATTTTGTGTACTGCAGTGCAGAAAACGTTTGTGACGTGAGTGAGAAAAGGCTTGTATTTGAGGTGAAGAAGGACACCGACCAAAGCATATTTTGGCGTACAACTGTACGAGTCAAGTGCTGCAAGGTATGATAGATGCAAATGTTGTGAATATTTCAAATGATGTGGGTTTATTGATCGTGTGGAATTTGCTGTTTTGTGGCTTTGGTATTTCTATAAAAGAAGCAAGTATTTTCTTAATGGCAGTGTTACATAATAAAGCCTCATAGTGCAATTAACTTATTTTATCAAGACAACCACATTGTATGATAATTAAATGGGCAAGGTTAGTCATAATAGAATAAAGTACCAGGTACATGAAAAGTAAGAATAGTAAAATATAACACTGTTAAGGAGAAAATTTGAAGGAATAAAACAAAGTCAAGGCCTATAGGAAGTAGATTAAAGCCAGCAGTAAAACAATTTATTATATCCATTTTTCGATGGTATGTTCTTCTCTGCTGACTTGGACACTTTCAAACTTCTAATTTGTACATTTGACAAAAAACTACCGGCATTTAATAGAGACCTGGTGCTTATTTGTATCTTGTACAAATAGCAAAATACTGGTACCCATCAGTAAGGAAAATTAATGCTTACTTGATCTCTCCCAAAACTTCAGTTCTTATTGACGGCAACAGCATTCATTTTTGGGCACATATTGAATGTCCATTATACCAATCACTTTCAATTTTTAAATATTTAGTATCGTTGCCATGCATGGGGTCCACGCTTGGCCCTTTTTAGTGCATCCAACTTGAAATACTGCCGGGCACTAACAGCACCCACGTGTCACAATGAAGTGACTTTTTCACAACTGGTCTCTGTAATTTGACAGTCTCGACTTGTCTCATTTGTCTTGACTTTACGTTATCTGATTACTGGTATTTCAAGCACTAACTTTGACCTTTTGCACACACCCAGTACAGTATATGTCAAGATGTCAGCAAAAAGCTAACCTGGTCTCATATTTGTAGTATTAGTAATTCAGAAATTGATTTTATTTTTATCATTTTATTTTTAGCATTAGGAAACTAGTGTGCGGTACATTCAGACTGGTTTCTTTATGCTGTTCGATATTATTGAATATTATTGTACAATGAACATACAGTGCAGTCTCAGTAAAGTGGAGGTTTTTATTAGTGTTTTGTATTTTTGACTGTACTTCTGTAGTGCCTATGATTTCAAAATAAACAGACAAATAGAGGCCTATATACCGGTATATTGTGGTTGGTACCCAACATTTATTTGGGACTCGGCGTTTATTAGAGACCCGGCAAATGGGGACCTGTCTATTATTAGAAGCTATATGGTAGATGTTGGAGACTCCGCCACTCATGCATCTCTGTAAGAATCAGATAATCAGACATCTTCTTACTAATGTTTTCATTTAGCTGCCATCACTCAAATCAGCTACTACTCATCTATCCTGTCCCACTGACTTTGGAAGGCTGAACAACTTGAACAGTGTGAGATATGTTATGATATGAAGTACAGTAGCTCTGTTTGTTGCAGGTGAATGCTTATACTGGTGACATCGAGCTTACAAAGTTGTTGACACTGAAGCAATATCTGCACGTCTACAATGAGATAAAGCGACATGTTTCAGATGCGTCCGATGCAGCCGTTAATGCTGTCGATGCTGCAAGGGCCAACATGCTCGATGCTTCTGTTATCATGATGCAGTACGTTGTTTTTATTGATTGTTATTATGAAATTATGCTTTATGCACGTAGTACATAATTTTTTTTAAAAATTAAAAAGTTGAAATACAAAAAGAATGGTTTCAATCACCCACTTTAAAGTATTCAAGTAGAATACGCAGCAGTTCTGTCGTCAGTAGATATTGGATGTGTCGGATGGCGTGAGCATGGAAGTTACATGCTCCGGCCACCGATGTCGCATGGCAGTTGAATGACAGATGACGGTCCAGCACCACCTCGAGAACCTTCATGTAGCGGCTGGTAGATCAGTACCAGCGACAGACACGAACGATGGAGTCAACGTGGCGTTTAGCTCGTTTGATGTACCGATGACCAGGGCCTTCGACTTGTCAGGGTTTAGCTGTAGACCATTCTGCATATACCACTGCCGAACGTCAGCGGTTCGTACAGCGAGAACAGCAAAACCCTCAGCAGTGTTGTCGGCATGCATGGACAGACGGAGCTGGGTGTCATCGGCGTACTGGTGGTACTTGATGCCATGCTGCGAGATAACTTTACCTACTGGGCTGTAGTAGACAGCAAACAGCAACAGGCCGAGCACCGATCCCTGTGGTACACCGACGTCGAGAGGAACAGTGTCAGACTGATGTTGTCCCATCTTGACGAACTGTGCTCGGTCGACGAGGTAAGACCGCAGCCACGCCAGTGGTGTTTCGGTGACTCCAAACTCAGAATGCAAGCGTTCGATCAGTAGAGAATAGTCATCGGTGTCAAACGCAGCCGACAGATCGAGACCGATCAGCACGGAGATCTGTTTGTCATCGGCTGCAGTGTAGACGCCATCGAGAACTTCTAGTAGCGCGGTCTCCGTTGAATGACCAGTTCTTTACGCCAACTGGTACTGACCAGAATTGGCAGAACTGAACAGGTGGGGCTGCAGTCGCGTGAGTACTACTTTCTCAAGTATCGTTGATATAGTCAACAGATTGGATATCAGTCAGTAGTTGCCTGGTGACGAAATGTCAAAGCCAACCTTCTTCAACAGCGGCAGAAGCTGTGCGCTCTTGTAGCAGAACGGAAACTTGCCGGTCTGGAAGGACAGATTGGCCAGTCTGACGATTGCGGGAGCGAACACCGCCGAAGACGCCTTTAGAAGTGAGCACGGTAGTGCGTCGACCGGCGACGACTTGGCTGGCATCGCATACAGGAGCCGGCTCAGCTCACTAACCGTCACCGGCGTGAACGACGACAACGTTGGACCGACGTGATGTCTGGTCGCGAACTGACAGGGAGTTAAAGACTAGAGTGCTGAAGCTATGTTTGCACGGATCCAACTGACTTTGTCCGCAAAGAACTGGCTGAAGGTTGAGACAAGCTTCTGGCAATCGGTGTCATCATGTACGGCCTTCTGGTCCATGTGCAGTAAGCTCCGAGCCGTGTGCCAAGTGGACTGCACATCACCGTATAAAACAGCGTCGAGTTTCTCTCTGATCTCGTCAGCCCGCGATCTCTGGATACATTGTCCAGCTGTGCGGCACGCATGCTGGTAGGCACGTCGATCGGACTCAAAGCCAGTGCGCTGATAGCGGCGTTCAAGTCGGCGGCGCTCCTGCTTAGCCTGCTTGGCGTCGTCAGACAAATGACGAATGTCGTGCTGGCCGCGACGACGTCGACGAGTTCTTCACTGTTCCTCACTGTCCAACAGCTCAGCGTACTCGTCAGCATCTGTCGGCGTGCTGTCATACAGCCTTGCGCTTAGGATGTCACGGCAGAACGTCTCGGTATCAATCCTGCGTATCTGACGGTAGGTGTACGTCACCATGACTGACGGTGTGGGTGACAGATCGAGACGACATGTGAGCAGTTGGTGGTCAGAGGAGCAGACCAACGTGCCGCACAGCTGAGACACCAGCGCGCTGTTGACGTGAATTATTGGGGCTGGTACTGATTAAACAAATTTTCATCAATTAATCTCTATAAATTAACTTTGATTAATTGAGTAATTGCTATCATTTTAGTTGAGATAATTAACCAAAAAAATTTTCTTTTTGATGTTAATTTTGCACTCTTGGTTGGTGGCGTGGCATAGTTGGTAGCGCGTTTCGGCTGAAACAACGTTACTCTACGCCGAGCCTGGTTAGCACCACGATGGGTGACTGCCTGCGGGCAGGTAAACCATCTTGGTGCGAAGCCTGCCAGCTAGGTCAACTCAGCCTTCTACCTTCCGTGGGACGGTAAAATGAGCAGTAACTCATTCATATGGGTTACGGAAGGTGGTGACTTTAGTACAGCTGACTGGGGCTGCCTGCATGTGGTGGCCGTGCGGCTGGCGGCTCGGGTTAGTGACGAAAAGCGCATTAGAGGCGTTGTATGCGAGATGCAGCACGCAACACGCAATGCTGCTTGTGACGTCACAGACAATATACAGTCTGCTGGTGACGTAATGGCTTCATTGCTGTTATGACATCACGCCACGGCGCTGCATTATGAGTCACTGTGATGTGCGCAGACAACAGAAGAAGTGATTACTTAACCTCCATCAGTTCACTAAGTTCACTTTTGGCAGATATAATCGTGGTCAAGAAAATGTGTCTCCAGGCAGTCAGCCTCATTATTTCGGATCAGTAATCAAGTCCTTGCTATTGTAGGATCGATGCTGTATTTGAAGAGCCTTCGTTGAAGGATGTGGAAGAATGTGTTATATGCATGGATCGTAAGGCATCCACTATACTGCCGTGTGCCCATGCCTACTGTGAGCAGTGCATCAGTGCATGGTCGGTTCAGTTTCGTTCAGTACGATAATTTTATGTTCGCTCAGTTCTAATAGCAAATAGCTATCACGAACGAGCTGGTTCACTTTAAGCTCTGCTGAATAGTTCAGTCCTCTGCTGAATGCAGACGTCTCGTCTTAAATGCTTTTAAATGTACTGCACAAGATGTTGCTGACAAGTCATGAACAGACTTGGTAACGAGTGCTTGGCTGCTCTTGAAGACCTTTCTTTGTTAAAGATCTTTTGTTGGTATTTTATGTTAAAAACTGTCACATGAATATTATTATTTGTGGTGCTGACTTTTCTCATTGGTCTGCATCAAAGAAGTTAGTTACTGTTGAGCCATTTCCGTAGCAACACCTGGATGTAAATGATTTTATTACGAAACTAGCCAGGCTACTTAGGTTTATTGGGTGTGAGTTTATCTTTTGCAAAGCATAACCTACCATGCAACAGATCTTGATGTTTTGTCTTGGGCTTGAAATTTAAGCCATCCTACATCATATGTAGGCAATATATGCAAGTGTGGGGATGTTTCTTGAAAGTCTACCTGACAAGAAAAATTTTTGTTAGAAATACTTTGTATTAATTGATAAACTTTGTGGCTTTAAGTACACTGCATATTAGTTAAAAATAGGGCTGCAGAAATAATGATTAATTAATTGATTGGTCATTAAAAAATAACCGTGTACAATTTTTTGGCTGCAAAAAGTCATTAAAATAAATCTATTAATTTCAGTCAATTTTTGGAAATTGATTGATTTTTCTTTCTTCGTTAGCAGCTTTAGTTGAAAATGTTTTAATAGTACATGATTAATCTAGATGTTATTGTTACAACATTTCTGTTTTTGTCTGCAGGCAAGACAGTCATAAGACATGTCCAATCTGCCGTGCCGTTGTAAACAGCTCCAAAGAGTCATGGGTTCTTTCCGAAAAGCCCGACGATCTTGAGGTTGCACACGAGGCTACTGACTACGTCATGGGCCTTATTGACAGTCAACCGAACGATTCCGATTCTTCTGATTTGTAATAATGTGTACATAGAAATTGTTAATAGTTCAGCTTTTAAATAGATTGTTTGTCCACTCTGCAGATAGGCTACTACACTGTGTTTGGTAAAAAACTGACCTCCCAGACGTCATGCAATAAAAATGTCAAATCAGAACGAATTTGAATAAAGTTTCGTAACTTAATTCCCAATAAATTCCTGAAGTGATTGCCAAATTTCGTTGAAAAATATTATTTTTTATCGAAATTATTAAATGTTGAATATGCCTGGTGCAAGGAATTTGCAGTTAGGAGTCAAAAATCGGGTGTTTGTATTAGATCAAATCTGTGGTAGCCTTGCGTCCTCCAGGAGCTGCTGTATGCTTAATATGCTTAATGCATACATATTGTGCAGATGTAGATGAGCTGTCTAATTTCTTACTTTGGTTTCTGTCACATTTGCACTGAATTACTGGGGCAGGTACTGAGTAAAAATTTTTTTAGTCAATTAATCTCCAAAAACTGACTTTGTTTAATTGATTAATTTCAACTGTTTTTGTAGTTAGTCGGAAAGAGTACAAAATCTGCAAAGTTCAACTACTGGTAGTTGTCATCTTTCATTAACTAAAGCAGCATTCGAAAAAGTGACAATAATGCAATTCGTATAATGTGTACAGTCTAATTACTACTCTGATTGTGAGGGCTAACTACAAACCTAACACTGTTGGCCTACAAGCAGTACGAAACTACAAATCTTGACAACATGTCTTGTCCAAAATTTGCAGATTAGTGACGCTACTGCACAATGTTGTTTGGATTATAATCAATCATAATCAGTAATTTGAGCAAAGCTCGTGAGACGCGTGACAGCCTTAGTAGTTCCTGTTCACAGGTCGTCTAGGTCTGTCTCCAGCCATGTTGGCGCAATTCACTCTTGAAATGTACGCCACAGCCGAAAATTGCAAAAAAACATTAAAACCTATTTTGGAGGTTCAAGGTCATTCAAGGTTATCAATGCTGACACCATCAAAAAGCTCGTCACTAGTGCTTGTTAAGCAGTATGTCTGTGTCTATCTGCAACTGTTTTCACACTAAACGAGCCAATAGGCTAGCAGTAAAATAACACCTTTTTCGGTAGTTGCCGTCTTTGACGCCCACCTGCACAGGCCTCCTTGAACCTAGGGAGTCACGACTTAGACTGCTGAAATCTACTATGTTTAATGCTAAAATTTTTATATGCAGGTTGTCTTGGTCTATCTCCAGCCATTTCAGTGCAATTCACTCTTAAAATGTGTGTCGTAGACCAAAATCACAAAAAAAAATCACCGAAACCCCTCTTTTTGGGGTTCAAGGTTATTCAAGGTCATCACTGTTAACCCGTGACCCAGCTGTCGTGAGTGCTGGTGTTCGTGCATTTAACAGGGTTTCCACTTTTCTTGAAAAGTCATGACAAGTCCTGAATTTCTTTCCCTTGATTTTCCAGTCCCTGGATCATCATGGAAAATAAAAACTTTGGATAGTTGATGAATTTGCTTCTAGTAGGCTAGCTGTTTGAGTTAATGAACTTGATGCTGTTTGGTAGTTAAATTGTCAGTTGCATCGATACTGAAATGATGTAAATACTGATACTGAAACTGAACTGAAATGATTTCTATATAACTTTATAGAAACTGAAACTGAAATGATTTTGAGAACTGGAATAACACTGTAGCCAACAGTGAAGATTTCGTGATTGTATGTGTTGCCGTTTTGATACAGTGCCAGGGTATGACGGACGGACAGACGCCCAGACTGGGCCAGACGATGGCTAAGATGCACGAAGCATTCTGCTGTCACGCATAAAAATTAATCATACATGTGTGGAAAATGATTAGTCAGTTAATTATTAGTAAATTTTTGCCACACCATTCGCCTATAATAATGTGGATCTTCTGCATTATTGGCAGACAGCTCTACTCGCTTTTGTTTATGAAAATCAATAGGTGGTGGATGTACAGTAGGTAGTTTAGCAATACCCAGAGCGTCCTTGGCTATCGACATTTCTGAATGATCCAAGCGTTTAAATTGAGCACATTGTCATGATTGTGAATGTCTTACACTGTAGGTTTATTGTTATTTTTATAACTGCATGTATCCTTATGTTTGAGAGGTGCATTATTAGCCTCGATTTGCCCAGTCTGTTGGAAATTGAGTTATTCGGTATCATGGCCAGTTTTTTTACATTCCTAAGACTGACATTAATGACTAATAAACAAGTTTTTAATTGAAATCAGCATTTCAGTGATTGTTCACTTTGTTGTTTTGTTGATGTCGTTATGTGATCGTTCTGATTGGCTGCATTATGAGTCTTGCCTGTCTGTCCGTTCGTTCGTGTGTCCCTTCGGGCTCCTGGCTCAAAAACAAAAAGGGCAAAGAAAAGTCGAAATTGGTGTGAACGTTTCCCAGAGCAGGAATAAATGGTGTGCCAATTTTTCCTTTAGGCAAAATGGTCAAAGCCACCATCAGGGTTACGGTGAGGCAGGCTGAGCTCTACAGGGTGTTCTAAAAAACGGATACCCAGTTTTATTTTTGGGATAACTTTGGTAATTCAGCACCGATTTTAACCATTCTTTTACTGTTACAAGCAGAAATTTATGGCGCGTAAACGTGAAGTTCTTCCACCCACTGCACTTTTATTGTGTGATCACATTACCTGGCAAAACAGTTCTCAGTTCGTAAGCCCATGGTCAAACAGCGATCATCCTTTGTTATTC